>Ga0209083_1000289_pt1 | contig 79213 bp, 63 predicted proteins | sample AM7aDNAmetaG_FD_184132 | JGI IMG/M metagenome (GOLD analysis project Ga0209083, IMG submission 184132) | Freshwater microbial communities from Finland to study Microbial Dark Matter (Phase II) - AM7a DNA metaG (SPAdes) (version 3) | ecosystem: Environmental > Aquatic > Freshwater > Lake ... | reverse complement strand
TACTTATTTTTCTCATCTTATTATCGCTCTGTTCGTGTGTAAATTAAGAAACCGCCGTATACCGAACGGTACGTACGGTGGTGTGAGAGGACAGTGAGCGAACTAATCGCTCACTTCCTACTCGATTATACATTTTTTTGAGCGACTCGATTGATGTTAATTATTTGTTTTTATTCGATATTTAAATGGTCAGTTAACATTATTTAATGGACTCAAAACTCTTCTAGAATAATTATGCTAAAATAATGATATTATGATACTTATACATAATCATACTAATTAATATTTTGATATATAATTGCAAAATTGATAAAATGAAAATATTTTTTCGAAAAAAACAAATTTAGTGTTTGTTTTTTGAACTTTTTTATATTACTTTTGTTAATTAAAGTATAATGCTAATACAAAAATGATTACTGTATTAGAGTATTTAATATTTAAGAAGAAAAGCTATGTTCACTATATCTAATAATTAAAAAAACAAGAAAATGGAAAACGAAAACAAAATTCTCGAAAAACTGCTAAAAGTACCAACTTATACTCTGGGTGCTTTTACAATTGATGTGCCGAAAAGACTGCTAACAACGAAAGGTGATTCAAAAAAACTCACCAACAAAGAACTTCATTTGTTAATAACATTGGCTTCAACCCCAAATGTATTGTTAGAACGTAAGTATTTGCTTGAATCTATTTGGGAAGAAAACAATTATTTCAATGGAAGAAGTATGGATGTTTATCTTTGTAAACTGCGTAAATTATTGGCTGCAGACCAAAGAATAAATATCGTCAATATTCATGGCAAAGGTTATAAATTAATTGCACCAGTAAATTAATTTTATAATTGTAAGATAATAAACAATTTAATAAAGAGATGTGAGTTTTCACGTCTCTTTTTTTTGAATTATATGTAACTCATTTCTAACTTTAGTTTGATCCAAACGTTTAAAATGATACAATTATTAAAATCGGGGATATGGAAACAAAATCAATTAGTAAATCAATCTATTTTGATGCTGAACCGAATGTAATTTATAGTTTATTTATTGATAAAAATAAACAAGCAGAATTAACCGGATCAGCTGTTGAAATGAGTAACGAGATAAATGGTCATTTTAGCATTTTTGATGGATATTGCCAGGGATACAATATTGAAATAATTGAAAATAAAAAAATTGTTCAGGCCTGGCATTTTGCTGAAGATGGATGACCGGAAGATCATTATTCAATATGTGCTTTTACGCTTGAATCCCTTGAAAATAAAACAAAACTGACTTTCACACAAACTGATATTCCGGCACATAAAGCTGAAGAACTTGAACGAGGTTGGAATGATTATTACTGGAAACCCATAAAAGTATACTTAAAAAATTGTTGATATTTTGTTGTTTGAAAAAGAATGAGTATTTTTGTATCGTAAAAAATGTGGAGAGATTTGGACTGCTTGCAACCACAGAAAAAAATGCTAAATCGCAACACTTTCTGCCCCTTACAAAGTCCTACGCACTTTCCTGTTTAATTTACAAGAGATTTTAAAACAATTTTATCAACATTACTGTTTGATGTTGCAGTTTGCCTTGTAGCAATAGTAATTTGAAAACAGTAAAAAACGTAAATTAAAAATGGGATATTTATTTTCATCCGAATCGGTTTCTGAAGGTCATCCTGACAAAGTAGCCGATCAAATTTCAGATGCCATTCTGGATAACTTTCTGGCTTTGGACAGCACTTCAAAAGTGGCCTGCGAAACTCTTGTAACTACCGGACAGGTTGTGTTGGCCGGTGAAGTAAAATCAAATGCTTATATTGATGTTCAATCCGTGGCTCGCCGGGTCATTAACCGGATTGGTTACACTAAAAGCGAGTATAAGTTCGATGGTGATTCCTGCGGAATTTTCTCTGCATTGCACGAACAATCGGGCGACATCAATCGTGGCGTGGAACGTGAAGATCCAATGAATCAGGGTGCCGGTGACCAGGGAATGATGTTCGGTTATGCAACTAACGAAACAAAAAATCTGATGCCAATTGCACTTGACCTTTCACATGCATTGGTTGAGGAATTGGCGGCAGTTCGTCGTGAAGGCAAAGTAATGACTTACTTACGTCCCGATTCAAAATCGCAGGTAACCATTGAATACGATGACAATAATCAACCTGTAAAGGTCCACACAATTGTTGTCTCGACCCAACACGATGATTTCTCAAAACCTACAGCAACAAAATCGCAGGATCAAGCTGACGAAGAAATGTTGTCAATAATTAAAGAGGACGTAAAAAGCATTCTTATACCTCGTGTAAAAGCATTGGATGTTCAGTTTGCTCAATTAATCAAAAATGATTTTATACTTCACGTAAACCCAACCGGAAAGTTCGTAATTGGCGGTCCTCATGGTGATACAGGTTTAACTGGTCGTAAAATCATTGTTGATACTTATGGTGGTAAAGGCGCACACGGTGGTGGTGCTTTCTCGGGAAAAGATCCTTCGAAAGTAGACCGTTCGGCAGCTTATGCAGCCCGTCACATTGCTAAAAACATAGTGGCAGCAGGTGTTGCAACTGAAGTATTGGTACAGGTAGCTTATGCTATTGGTGTAGCAAAACCAATGAACCTGTATGTGAATACCTATGGAACTGCTCTGGTAAATCTCAGCGATGGCGAAATTGCTATAAAAATAGAGAAACTTTTCGATATGCGTCCGAAAGCCATTGAAGAACGTCTGAAACTTCGCAATCCGATTTATGAGGAATCTGCTTCGTATGGTCATGTCGGTCGTACTCCTGTAGTGGTTACCAAGAAATTCAAAGACGGTAACGGAAATGAAATTAGCCGTACTGTAGAACTTTTCACATGGGAAAAAACCGATAAAGTAGACGAAATCAAAGCTGAATTCGGAATCTGATTAGATTTTAGAGCAAAATGTCTGATTATTAAACATAGAACTCTCACTTTACAATTTGTAAAGTGTGAGTTCTTTTTAGTATAGCCATAATAATCATTTTCATTTCGTTTAATATTTTCAACAGTTTCAGCATGCGGAATTTCCATTTTTTACTGTACATTTGTATTATACAAAAACCGATTGAATTATGGGAAAGAATAAAAGAAATCTGACTGAGACTATCAAGGGCTTTATTCTGCTCTGGTGGGGGAAATTCATTGATTTTCTACCTGTTGCGTGGGAATTTATCAAGCTTTGGTGGGCAAAGTTTATCGTATGGCGGAAAGTCCGGCTTGTTCGATATCGCGGTTTAGTGTGGTATCGGAAAATTGCGAACCTCATAGTAACTTCCATCGTTTTGTTTCTGATTTATCTGTTTATTGTTGATATCAACTTGTTCTGGTTATTCGGAAAATCTCCCGGTTTACGAAGTATCAGTAATCCCAATCAATCAACAGCAACCTTAATTTACAGTTCTGACGGAAAAGTACTAGGGAAATATTTCAGGGAAAACAGAACCCCTGTAGTTTTTGACGAAATTTCTCCAAAACTGATTAAAACACTTATTGCTACTGAAGACGAACGTTTTTATAAACATTTCGGAATTGATTTCGAAGGGGTTATTGCCGCCATGAAAGATATGACTCAAGGTCGGAGTCGGGGTGCAAGTACTATCACGCAGCAATTAGTCAAGAACATGTATAAAACCCGAAATCAGTATTCTACCGGACTTTTTGGGTATATTCCCGGCGTTAAGCTGATTATCAGCAAAACGAAAGAATGGACAACTGCTGTGAAGATTGAAATTTTCTATAGTAAAAAGGACATTCTAACCATGTACCTCAACACCGTTGATTTTGGAAGCAATGCTTACGGAATTCATACGGCTTCCAAAACATTTTTTAAAACAACACCTGCCAAATTGAATTATGAGCAATCAGCCACCTTAGTTGGTCTGCTGAAAGCTACTTCGTCATACAGTCCCATTACACATTCAAAGCGCTCGATGGAGCGTCGAAACGTGGTTTTGGATAATCTGATGAAACACAAAGTCATCACGCAGCACGAATGCGATTCGATGAAATTAATTCCTATCCGCTTAAATTACAGCGTTGAACAAAGTTATGATGGTGATGCCCTTCATTTCCGTGCCTATCTTGAAAAATACCTCCAGGACTGGGAAAACGAAAACGGGTACGATATTTTCTCCGACGGACTTAAAATATATACTACCATCGATTCACGGATGCAAAAGTATGCCGAAGAAGCCGTGAACCGTCAAATGCGGATTGTGCAACGCAAATTCTGGGATCACTGGCAAGGTCAAAATCCATGGCAGGATGAAAACCACAAAGACATTGTGAACTTTGTGGAAGATATTGCAAGAAAAACCAAAGCCTATGCTTTGCTTTCAGCCCGTTACAAAAATCAACCCGATTCAATTACTTATTTTCTGAATCTTCCACATCGCACCAAAGTATTCGACTACGATGAAGGTGAAAAACAAGTAACGATGAGCATTATGGATTCTATACGCTATATGAACCACTTTTTGCACAGCAGTTTTGTAGCTATGGAACCTGAAAGCGGAGATGTAAAAGCGTGGGTGGGCGATATCAATTTTAAATTCTGGCAATACGATAAAGTAGCTCAATCCAAGCGTCAGCCGGGCTCAACCTTTAAACTTTTTGTATACACTGCCGCTATGATGCACGGCATGTCGCCTTGTGATTTGATGGTGGATAAGCCGGTGACCTGGAAATTTGATGAAAGTGGTAAACAAAAGGCCTGGACTCCCCACAATGCCAACGGTAATTTTCTGAATTATCCGGTAACGCTGAAAAATGCTTTTGCACAATCCATCAATACGATTGCTGTTCAGATTGCACAACAAGTCGGTATTCCCGAAATTATCAAATACGCCTATTTGCTTGGAATTAAAACGCAGCTTGAAAATCAGCCTTCTATCTGCCTCGGTTCATCCGACGTTTCTTTGCTGGAACTTGTAAATTCATTCGGAACTGTCATTAATGAAGGAAATTATCATGACCCTATATTGATTACCCGTATCGAAGACAAAGACGGAAACGTTATTTATCAACCCAAAACTGAACGCCGCCGAGCCATTCCGTATGAAGATGCATGGCTTATGACCGAAATGCTGAAAGGTGGTATGACTGAACCCGGTGGAACTTCACAGGCACTTTGGAGTTGGGATTTGTTCCGTTATAATACTGATTTTGGTGGAAAAACCGGAACATCGTCCAATCACTCCGACGCCTGGTTTATTGGTGTGTCACCGAAACTGATTGGTGGAGCATGGGTTGGTGGCGAGCACCGCAGCGTGCATTTCCGAACCGGAGAACTCGGGCAGGGAAGCCGCACCGCATTGCCTATTTTTGGTATGTTTATGGAAAAAGTACTGAAAGACGAAAGTCTGAAACAATACCGTGGAAAATTCCCTACCAAACCCAAAGAACCGATTACACGCAATTATGGTTGCCATACCGTTCTGCCTCCCGATTCGGTAGCTGCGGATACCTCTGTTATGGAAGGAACCGATGTTCCGGAAGATGTTCCGCTTAGCACAGAACCAACCACTCCTGAATAATGTAAATAGGGCTGAATGCAATTGCAATTCAGCCCGATTTGCTTATACTGAGTATCTGTCAATTGGCCGATATTGCAATTGTACCTAATACTACTTTTCGAATTATTTATTCGAGATTTATTGTCTGACAACTACACACCAAATTTCTGTCGCCATAGCCGTTATCCACACGAGCCACATTTACCCAAAACTTGTTTTCGGCCACCCAGTCGGTTGGGTAAGCTGCTTTTGCACGGCTGTAAGGGTGATTCCATTCATCGGAAACAATGCTGTATTCAGGGTGCGGGGCGTTGAGTAATACATTGTCGGTTTTGTCGGCAGTGCCGTTTTCCACTTCTTTAATTTCGGCATAAATCTGCAACATAGCTTGTGCAAAACGATCCAGTTCGGCCAGCGATTCACTTTCGGTTGGTTCTATCATTAATGTTCCATGTACAGGAAATGATAGGGTAGGAGCATGGAAACCATAATCCATCAAGCGTTTGGCAATGTCGGTTTCGGTTACGCCCGAAGTAGCTTTGAAGTTACGTGCTTCCAGAATCAGTTCATGACCCACACGGCCTTTTTCGCCGGTGTAAAGCACACCGTAGCTGTCTTTCAGTTTAGCCGCAAGGTAATTGGCATTCAGAATAGCAATTTTGGTAGATTGAGTCAAACCTGCTTCACCCATCATGCGTATATAGCCGTAAGTGATGGCTGTAACGCTGGCACTTCCGTAAGGAGCAGCCGATACCGTGTTTTGTCCGAAAGTTTTACTGGGAAGAAAATCAGCTAAATGATCCGCCACACAAATTGGACCAATACCCGGACCGCCACCACCGTGAGGAATAGCAAATGTTTTGTGCAAATTTAAGTGACACACATCGGCTCCAATAGTACCGGGATTGGTCAACCCAACCTGCGCATTCATATTTGCCCCATCGAGGTAAACTTGTCCACCGTTAGCATGAATGGCTTCACACATATCTTTAATATGTTCCTCGAAAATTCCGTGCGTAGAAGGATAAGTAATCATACAGCCCGCCAAGCAGTCTTTGTTGGCTTCGGCTTTTTCTTTCCATTCATTCCAGTCGGTGTTTCCACCTTCGTCGCATTTCACTACTACGATATTGAAACCAGCCTGAGCGGCACTTGCGGGATTTGTTCCGTGTGCGGAAGCAGGAATTAATAAGGTGTTGCGCTGCGTTTCACCTTTCGATTTAAAGTATTCACGAATAGTCATTAATCCGGCATATTCGCCTGCTGCACCTGAGTTTGGTTGCAGACTGCAAGCCGCAAATCCGGTGATGGCAGATAAGTATTTTTCCAGTTCGGCAATCATTTCGTTGTATCCTTCGGTTTGGTTGGCCGGAGCAAGTGGGTGAATACCGCCTAATTCGGGTTTACTCATTGGAAGCATTTCCGAAGCCGCATTCAATTTCATGGTGCATGAACCCAATGAAATCATGGAGTGAGTCAATGAAATATCCCGGCGTTCGAGTTTTTTGATGTAGCGCATCATTTCTGTTTCGCTGCGATAGCTGCTGAAAACAGGGTGAGTCAGGTAAGCCGACTTACGTTCCAGATTTTCATCGATGGAAGTCAACCCTTCCAACTCATCTTCCTCCGCAAAAACGGCTGAATTTCCATCGGCAGTTGCCAGAATTTCAATCAGTGTATTTACGTCATCTATGTCGGTGGTTTCGTCAAAGCTGATACCGATTTCAGCGCTTTCAAAATATCGGAAATTCACTTCGTTTTCCAGGGCAATTTCTTTCAGAACTTCAATGTTTATACTTTCCGGCAAAGAGATTTTTAGTGTGTCGAAGAAATTATCGTTTTCCTGTGTAAAACCGTATACCGGAAGTATTTCGTTGATATAGGTGGCAATGGAATGAATACGTTGAGCAATGGCTTTAATCCCTTCAGCACCGTGATAAACGGTGTACATACCTGCCATAGAAGCCAGTAAAGCCTGAGCAGTACAAATATTCGAAGTTGCTTTTTCTCGTTTAATGTGTTGCTCGCGGGTTTGTAAAGCCATGCGAAGAGCTGTTTTCCCATTAACATCCTTGCTGATGCCAATGATTCGTCCGGGCATATCACGTTTGAATTCATCTCTTGTAGCAAAGTAAGCAGCCGCCGGTCCGCCATATCCCATGGGAATTCCCCAACGTTGGGTAGAGCCAAATACAATGTCAGCACCCCATTCACCGGGAGGAGTAAGCAATGCCAGACTAAGAATATCAGCAGCAACAGCTACTTTACAACCTAAAGAATGAGCTTCAGAAACTAACTCAGCATAATCCTCTACATTTCCGTTCGCATTTGGATATTGAATTATTACTCCGAAGTGTTTGTTAGTCAATTTCCAGTTTGAATAATTTCCAATTTCCAATTGTATACCCTGAGCAGCTGCTCTGGTTTTTAATACGGCAATGGTTTGTGGAAAAATAGCACTGTCAACCAGCAAGATATTTGCTTCGTTCTTCACTTGTTCCCTACTGCGAAGGTTCAGCATCATAGTTGCAGCTTCGGCACCGGCAGTGGCTTCGTCGAGCAAGGAGGCATTTGCCAGCGGCATTGCCGTAAAATCACAAATTGCTGTCTGGAAATTTAGCAATGCTTCCAGGCGACCTTGAGAAATTTCGGCTTGGTAAGGCGTATATGAAGTGTACCAGGATGGGTTTTCGAAAATATTGCGTTGAATAACAGCAGGTGTTACGGTGTCGTACCAACCTTGTCCGATATACGAACTAAAAAGTTTGTTTTTGGATGCAATTTCCGAAATGTGTTCGGCATATTGATGTTCGGTAAGAGGCTCTGGTAGTTCAATAGGCACTTCCAACCGAATAGAAGCAGGAATGGTTTGGTCGATTAATTCATTCAGGCTTGAAACGCCAATTGATTGAAGCATACTTGCTTCGTTTTGCGCGGAAATACCAATGTGGCGCAGGTGTAGCATATCTCTCATAATCTTGAATCTATTTGAAATTTGCCCACAAAATTACTTTTTTCTTTTGTTTTTAAGTTAGAAAAGAAAGAAAAGATATGAACAAATGCCGAGTTTTTTTGACAACTTTCAGCTTATTACTTTTCAACAGAAATACTGATAAATTGTATAGAAAATCCAGCAAAATTAATCAGTTTTTTGTTAGTTTAGTAAACCAATTGGCTCTTGAATTGTTTAATAATTCAACAAATAGACTCGTAAGTATTAATTTTTTATTTTGAATTTAATGAACATGTTAGGAGACATTCGAAAACAATATCTTTTTGCAGCCCTGAATGAACAAAATGTTCTGAAAAACCCGTTTGAACAATTTGAGATTTGGTTGAAAGAGGCCATTGAGAGCAATCAACTTGAACCTACCGCTATGATTCTCTCAACGGTTGATGAATCCTTACAACCGCATTCGCGCGTGGTTTTATTAAAGGAATTTACGCATGAAAGTTTTGTCTTTTATACAAATTATGAAGGGCATAAGGCACAGCAAATAGCATCGAACAAGCGGGTTTCACTTGTTTTCTTCTGGCCAAGTTTAGAAAGGCAGGTAAGGATTGAAGGCAAAGTTGAGAAAATAAGCGAAATTTTATCGTCATCGTACTTTAAAACCCGACCGATTGACAGTCAACTAGGTGCATGGGCTTCACCACAAAGTCAACTAATACGCTCAGCAGATTTTTTGGAACAGCAATTTCAATACTATAAACTTAAGTTTGGCGGTGACGTGCCGAGACCCTCGCATTGGGGAGGTTATAGCGTAAAACCTGTTTCCATTGAGTTCTGGCAGGGAAGAGCGAATCGGCTGCATGACAGATTACTCTTTACATTGGGAAAAAGCGGATGGAATTTGTCCCGATTAGCTCCATGACAATACACCTGATTTATAATTCACAACTCATAATTGTTCAAATTTCAGATTGTGCCACATTTAGAGTATCTTTGCAGACTTTTAATTGTGCAGTATGAATTGTGCATTATATATTCTATAAATGACTTTTACCGACTTTAATATCAACTCTCCACTTCTCAATGCTCTTGATGATTTAGGAATTTCGCAACCAACTACTATTCAGGAAAAAGCTTATCCGGTTATCTTGTCGGGTCGCGATATGGTGGGGATTGCTCAAACTGGAACTGGAAAAACCATTGCCTTTTTACTCCCCACGCTCCGTCAATGGAAATTTAGCAAAGAAAAAAGTCCAACAATTTTGGTTGTTGTTCCAACGCGTGAGCTGGTGCTGCAAGTGGTGGAGCAGGTAGAAAAGCTCACCAAATACATGAATGTTCGGGTGGCCGGAGTGTATGGTGGGGTGAATATGATTCGTCAAACTCCCTTATTAAATGCCGGTTTAGATGTATTAGTTGCCACACCGGGACGATTGCTTGACTTTGCATTGAACGGAACATTGAAGCTTAAATCAGTAAAACGATTTATTATTGACGAAGTTGACGAAATGTTGAATCTCGGTTTTCGTCCACAACTTATCCGCGTGATTGATTTATTGCCTAGCAAACGTCAGAACCTGATGTTTTCGGCAACAATTACCGACGAACTAAAAGATTTTATTGCCGATTTCTTTATCGATCCACTCGAAATCGAAGCAGCCCGAACGGGTACACCGCTCGAAAATATTAAACAAGCAGGTATTAAAGTTCCAAATTTCAATACCAAAATAAATTTGGTGGAGAATCTGCTGAGAACGAATCCTGACTTTTCAAAAGTATTACTCTTTGCCTCTACAAAGAAAATGGCTGATGATGTTTTCGAACGTTTAGAACCCATGTTCCCGGAACAAATTGGAATTATTCACTCCAATAAATCACAGAATTTCAGGTTGGAGGCATTCCGTTCGTTTAATGCGAATAAACTCAGGATGTTGGTGGCTACCGATTTGGTTGCTCGTGGTCTTGATTTTGATGATGTGACGCATGTGGTAAATTTTGATATGCCCGAAGTTCCTGAAAGTTATATGCACCGAATAGGACGTACCGGTCGTGCTGATAAAAAAGGAGTTGCGCTGGCATTTATCACCAAAGCGGATTCGGATTATCGCAAAGCCATTGAAGATTTAATGGGTCAGAAAATTCCATTGATGAAAATGCCTGAAGAAGTGCTTGTTTCAACTGAACTAACACTTGATGAACTGCCCAAGGTAGCCATGAAAAATACTTTGGTGAAAATTCCAAAGAAGGAAGAAGGCGGTGAGGCTTTTCACGAAAAAAGTGCCAAAAACCAAAAAGTAAACATGAAAGTCCGAAGAGCGGAATCGATGAAAATTAAGTACAAAAAGCCTAAAACCAGAGGGCAAAAGAAAAAATAAGTCTCATAATCAGAGCCTTATATCTTTCGTAAAATATTAATACATTTTTCCAGACTTTCTTCCCAATGTGGAATCTTGATTCCGTAAGTTGATTTAATTTTTGCCTTATTCAACACACTATAATGTGGGCGTGGAGTTCGGACAGGAAAATCCTTACTTTCAATCGGTTGTACATTACAGCTAATTCCGGCAATTTTATGGATTGTTTTCGTAAAATCGTACCAACTGCACACACCTTCATCCGAAAAATGGTAAATTCCTGGAACAAATTTTTCTGATGAAATAACTTTCAAAATTGCTTCTGCAAGGTCAGCTGCGTAAGTTGGTGAACCAATCTGGTCAAAAATCACATTCAATGAATCTCTTTCTGTCCCGAGTTTCATCATTGTTTTTACGAAATTATTTCCAAATGATGAATATAACCAGGCTGTACGAATAATTACCGATTCCTTGCAACTTTCAATCAATGCTTGTTCACCTGCGAGTTTTGATTTTCCATAAACAGTTGCCGGGCTTACCTCCTGATTTTCTCTATATGGAATGTGATTTGTTCCGTCAAATACATAGTCTGTTGAAACATGAACAACTTTAATACTATTTGAAGTTACTACTTCGCCAATGTTCCGAACAGCATCAGAATTGATTTTATAGCAAAGTTCAACATCGTCTTCAGCTTTATCCACGGCTGTATAAGCAGCACAATTTACAATGAAATTTACCGAATTGGCTTTTACAAAGCTATCCAAAGAAGTTTTATCACAAATATCCAGTTCATCTACATCGGTATAAATATAGTTGAATTGTGGATAACGTTTTGCGGCTTGCTGCATTTCGTTGCCAAGTTGTCCTTTACTACCTGTAATCAGAATTGTTGTCATATAATACTATTTTATTGCGATGCAAAATTCGATTTAATTCGAGTAATTCGTATCTTAGAAATTTTTGTCAGCGTCAATAAATAAAGGATGTTTCATGTCTTTCTCCGAAATAATAGCTTTATCTGCAGGTATTTTCCAGTCGATAGCCAGATTCGCGTCGTTGTACATGATACCTCTTTCAAGGGTTGGACTGTAAAAATTGTCACACTTATATGTAAATAAAGCAGTCTCACTTAATACGGAAAATCCATGGGCAAATCCCTGTGGAATAAGAAATTGTAAGTGATTTTCTTCAGTGAGTTCTACACCAAACCATTGCCCGAAGGTGGGTGAGTTTTTACGCAGATCTACAGCCACATCCCACACACTTCCAACTGCAGCCGAAACCAGTTTCGATTGACTTTGAGGATTAAGCTGGTAGTGCAATCCGCGAATTACACCATACGACGATTTGGATTGATTATCCTGGCAAAAACCCAAGTTAATACCGGCTTCCAGATAGTTTTTTTTGTTATAAGTTTCACAGAAAAACCCTCGTGCATCACCAAATACACGAGGTTTTATGATTAATAAATCTGGTATGGGAGTTTTAATTATTTCCATTGTTTAGTATTACCCCTAGCTCCTAAAAAGGAACTAGCTAAGTTATGATTTTAAATTCAATAAATGTAAATGACTGCGTCTTATTCCCCTTTAGAGGTTAGGGGTCATTTTTCGCTTGCAATTTTAATCAGATATTGGCCATAATTGTTTTTTTTAAGTGGCTCAGCTAGTTTGAGCAATTGTTCACGTGTAATATAACCGTTCCGAAAAGCAATTTCTTCCAAACAAGCAATTTTTAAACCCTGACGGTTTTCAATAGTTGCAATAAAGTTTGATGCTTCGAGTAAACTATCGTGTGTTCCGGTATCGAGCCACGCCATTCCACGTCCCATCATTTTTAAGCTAAGACGTTCTTCTTCGAGATATAAGCGATTCAGGTCGGTAATTTCAAGTTCACCTCGTTTCGAAGGTTTTAGTCCGATCGATTTCTTTATCACATCATTGCTGTAGAAATATAATCCGGTTACAGCATAGTTTGATTTTGGTTGTGCAGGTTTTTCTTCCAGACTCAAGACCTTTCCATTGGCATCGAATTCAGCCACACCGTAACGTTCAGGATCATTCACGTAATAACCAAAAACGACAGCTCCATCTTCCATCTGTGCAGCTTCACGCAAGGTGCGTGAAAAATCAAAACCGTAGAAAATATTGTCACCCAACACCATACAAACACTATCATCGCCAATAAACTTCTCACCGATAATGAAAGCCTGAGCCAATCCATCGGGTGAGGGTTGTATGGCGTAAACCAACTTAATGCCTAAATCATCACCATTCCCAAGCAAATTTTCATACAAATGAATATCCTGTGGCGTAGAAATGATTAATATTTCTTTAATTCCGGCAAGCATTAACACCGACAAAGGATAGTAAATCATAGGTTTATCATAAACCGGTATGATTTGTTTCGAAATACTTTTTGTTACCGGATATAAACGTGTTCCGGAACCTCCGGCTAATACGATACCTTTCATAATATTGTTTTTTAGTGGATAATTTAAACCTTCAAAAATAAATAAAAATTAGCAATAATCTGTCTTTTGAGAAAATTATTATTCATCAAAATCTAATTCTCCGGATTTGTATAAGTTGTAATTTTTGGTCAATAACACCATCAATTTACTGATTTCAGTCTGCACCTGTAGTGTTTCAGGTGATATTTCGGACTTTTTCATCCGTAAAAGCATGATACCATATTGAAAGTTAAAACACAGTTCAATATCAGATAATTCCGATTTGTTTTGATTGCGTAGCTGGCTTATAAATGGCAATATATGATAAAATTTACTATTGTAGCCGGCATTTTGTCCAGATTTTAATAAAAGTCCGTGTAACTCGTCTATCTCCAGGATGATATTTTTATTTAGTTGCAAATGTCCTTCTTTCTGAATATTTTCCAAGCGCATCATTTCAATCAAACTATCATACCAGCCATATAAGCTTTTACGATCGTCATCAGAAACCGGATACGGCTTGATAATTCGATCATTCAACGCATCTATATTGAGCTGAAATGCTCGAATCAAATCTTCTATCTGCCACATATAGAGCAGATATTCGCAGATATTTTCCTTTTTAAGTTTGCGAGCAATAAACATAAAATATAAAAGATAATCCCTAATCTAAACTAGGATTCAAACTATTTTTTTTATAAAATTATTCGATATTTTTTTTCTGCAAGCCTACAATTATGAGTATGTGGTCATTTCAACTCGTCTGAAGTATATGCTTTGGGCAACTTGCGCAGATTATATTGCGAAGCCATAATTTCGCCATATGCACCAGCTGAACGTATAGCAATCAAATCAGCACGTTTGGTTTGATTCAGTACGAAATCTTTGGCAAAAGTATCCGACGATTCGCAAATGGGACCAACCACATCATAAACCTCAGTTGGAAGTTCTGAACTGATATTCTCAATCAAATGAAAAGCCTGATACAAAGCCGGACGAATCAAATCGGTGAAACCGGCATCCAGAATGGCAAATTTCTTTGTTGCTCCCTGCTTTACATACAATACTCTTGATACTAATGTTCCGCATTGTGCAACTACCGCACGTCCCAACTCAAAATGAAGTGATTGACCGGGTAATAAATTCAAATGATCGCGATATACTTTAAAGAAGGCTTCAAATTCAGGTATCGGGAAATGATTCGGGTGTTCATAATTGATGCCTAATCCACCACCCACATTGATATTTTGAAGTGTTACACCTTTGGCTATAAATTGTTCCTGCAACTCATTTACGCGAACGCACAAGTTGTGAAATGCAGTCATATCAGTAATTTGAGAGCCAATATGGAAATGAATTCCAATCAGTTTTACATTCGCTAGGGTCTTAATCAAATCAACAACCGAATCAATATCTTCCATATTGATTCCGAACTTGTTTTCATTCGTTCCGGTAGTAATATAATGATGGGTATGAGCGTCAACATTTGGATTGATACGCAAAGCTACCTGTGCAGTTTTACCTTTGGCAGCAGCCAGTTCGTTGATCACTTCCAACTCGGGAACCGATTCAGCATTGAAACAAAAAATATCATTTTCCAATCCAAGATTGATTTCCCAATCGGCTTTTCCAACTCCGGCAAATACCACTTTTGAAGCAGGAATTCCGGCATCAAGTGCAGCCTGAACTTCGCCACCACTAACGCAGTCGGCACCCAATCCTGCATCTTTAATTACCGCCAGTACACTTGGACTCACATTGGCTTTCATAGCATAATGCACATGAAAATCCGATTTTTGAGATTCGGTATTTATTTCTTCCAGGGTTTTGCGAAGCACATCCAAATCGTAATAATAAAATGGAGTCTGAATCTCGTTGAATTTATTTATCGGGAATTTTCCTTTAATCATAAAAAAGTTACAAGTTACAGGTTACAAGTTACAAGTTTGTTTTTGAAAACAAAAAAAATAACCAAACCCGAAAATTAATAAAATTTGACTGTCAACTATCAACTATCAACTAAATAGCGCAGCACTTAATGCATTCAACGCACGTTTTTTGTCGTCAGCTTTTATTAGAAACGAAATGTTATAGTTACTTCCGCCGTACGAAATCATACGAACCGGAATTTCGCTCAATGCACCAACTACTTTGGCCTGAAAACCAATATTTTCGAATGGCATATCACCCACCACGCAAATAATCACCATGTCTTTGTCAACGCTAACTGTTCCGAATTTCTTCAAATCGTTTACTATTTCATCCAGTTTTTTTGCGTTGTCGATAGACACAGAGACTCCAACTTCCGAAGTAGTAACCATATCTATTGGAGTATGATGCGACTCGAAAATTTCGAATACTTTACGCAAAAATCCATGTGCCAGCAACATGCGGCCTGATTTTATTTTAATAGCCGTGATACCATCTTTTGCGGCTACAGCCTCAATTTTACCTTTTTTGCTTTGGGTGGAAATTAATGTACCATGAGCTTCAGGTTCCATCGTATTCAACAAGCGAACCGGAATATTAGCCAGTTTGGCTGGCAGAATACAAGTTGGATGAAGAATTTTTGCTCCGAAATAAGCTAACTCGGCAGCTTCTTCAAAATGCAAAACCGGAACCGGCTTTGTACCTTCCACAATACGGGGATCGTTGTTGTGCATACCGTCAATATCCGTCCAAATTTGAATCTCAGAAGCTTTTACTGCAGCACCAACCAACGAAGCAGTATAATCGCTGCCACCACGTTGCAGGTTGTCAATTTCGCCATAGATATTTCGGCAAATAAAACCCTGAGTGATATAAATCGTTTTACCGGGCTGAAGTTCCAACTGTTTTGCCAGATTTTCAGCTATAAAATTTGTATCTGGTTCTGCATTTTTGTCAATGCGCATATATTCCAATGCAGGTAATAAGGTGCTGTTTTCACCAATTTCCTGCAAATAAAGCTGGAACATGGCGGTTGAAAGCATTTCACCTTCAGCCAAAACTGCTTTTTCTTCAAACAGCGTGAAAACTGCTTTGGAAAATGAACGCAAGTATTCAAAATGTGATTTCAATTCGGTTTTGGCTTCTGATATATATTTTTCGGTTGAATATAATTCGTCTACCACATCGGTGTATTTTTGCTCCAATGCATTAATTCGCTCTAATGCTCCGGCGTTGTTTGTTTTGTACAGGTAATCAGAAATTTCCACCAAACTATTGGTAGTCCCCGACATAGCCGATAAAACAACAATTTTCTGTTCTCCATCGCAAATTAATTTGGCAACATCTTTCATTCGGGCAGCAGAACCTACGGATGTTCCGCCGAATTTTAATACTTTCATTTGTTTATAGTTATATTGTAATTTGTCAAATCAAAATTAGCCACAAAAGTAATATTTTTTTCTCAATAATTTTCCATTTGCCATCTCGATTATTTGCGTTACATTTGCAGAATAAAGCATTTAATCCATGATAAAAAAGCTAATTTTAGTATTCTTGTCAATTTTCTGTATAAGTATTTATACCTTTAGTATTGATGCTTGGATTCGGATTAACTTGTTGGGCTATTTGCCTAATGCTCCAAAAAAGGCCGTTTTGCTAAGCGAATCCAATCAGGATATTAAGCAGTTTAGTATTCACGATGCACTCACCAATGAGGAATTGTCAGTGTTTAATACAGTTATTTCAAAAGCTGAATTCCAATCTTTCAAAAGCACCTATGTTCTTGATTTTTCTAATTTTAAACAAGAAGGAGCATTTTATATAAAGGCTAATTTGATTTATTCACCCACCATTTATATCAACAAAAATGTATATCTCGGTTCGGCGGATTTTCTGCTGAATTTTATTCGTCAGCAACGCTGTGGAAATAATATCGAATTTAAGACTGATAATCATCCCATTGAAGGTTATGAATCGACCGGCAATGAGTTGAAATCAGTTAAAAACAGTCCGCCGGAATCTCCTAATTCCAGATTATCCAAGTCAAATTCCCGAAAATCAAACCAAAAATCCATCAGTACTGCTGAGTTGGAAACACCAAAATCGGTTGATGTGATAGGTGGATGGCACGATAATGCCAGTTTTATCCAAAATGGATCTACGGCTGCTAATTCCGTTTATCAGATGTTGTTTGCCTATCAAATGAATCCGAATTCATTTAGCGATAAGTTTGATGCCAAAGGGAATGAAGTTCCGAATGGAATTCCCGATATTTTGGACGAAGCCAAATGGGGACTGGATTGGCTGTTGAAAATGTATCCTGATAAGGACTTAATGTATCATCAGGTTGGCGATAATGTACAAACAGAAGCAAGTAATATCAGTTTCGATGAACATGTGAACGTTGTAGTGCCTCAGGAAAATGGACGTCCGGTATATATTGCCACCGGAAAACCTCAGGGCTTATTTATTCAAAATCATTCCAATGGAATTGCCTCGATAGCAGGTAAATACAGTTCAGCTTTTGCACTGGGGTCACAGTTACTCGTTAAAAATTACCCGACATTTGCCGATACTTTGAAAGTTAAAGCATTGAATGTTTACGAATTAGGCAAAAATTATCCGGGAGTATGTCAAAGTGTGCCCTATAAATCATCTGTTTTTCAGGAAGAAGACAACTGGAGCGATGATATGGAACTGGCCGCCGCACAACTTTATCAACTGACTTATGACCCGAATTATCTGAAAGAAGCCGCTCGTTTTGGTCGGATGGAACCTGTCTCGCCGTGGATGTGTTCCGACACAACTGCTCATTATCAATGGTATCCATTTATCAATTTAGGGCATTTTTTGTTGCTCAATGTCGAAAATCCACGTTTCCAAAAAGAATTTAAGGAAAACTTACTTAGCGGAATCCGGCGCATGAGTTCGTATGCTTCTGCCAATCCATTTAATGTGGGTGTACCATTCGTTATGAATTCAAATAATCTGGTGGTGGCTTTGGCTACGCAATGCCGATTGTACCGTGCTTTGACAAATGATTCTTCATTCGTTGACATGGAATCCGGATTGACTGACTGGCTGTTTGGTCGAAATCCCTGGGGGAAAAGTATGCTTACAGGATTACCGAAAAATGGAAATATCACTTCAAGCCCAATTTCCGGGAGTTTACTTGCAGGAGCGGTTCACAAAAATTTATATAGCTATTTGCAAGCTGTCAATTTGTTGAAAGATGACCCGTATGCTCGCTTCCAATCCGACTGGGCAGTTTTTCACGACGATATTTCTGATGTTGTAACAAATGTTCCAACTTTCGATGGAACAGCATCTTTGTCGTATTTGCTCTCGGGCAAGCAAACGGAAGGCGTTCCGGGTAAACTGGCTGATAATAATGAATATGATTTTGGTGCTGTAACACGAACAGATACTACAAAAAAACAAATCAGTCTTGTATTTGCGGGACATCAATTTAACGACGGGCATAAAATAATACAGAATGCACTTAAAAAACTATATATTAAAGCATCGTTCTTTTTTAGCGGCGATTTTTATCGAAGTCTGAAAAACAAACCTATAATCGATGGTTTGATGGCCGACAATCACTATTTGGGCGGAAATTCTGACAAATACCTGCAATATAGTTCTTTTCAGAACAGAGATTTCATGCTGCTGAATAAAATACGTTTTATCACCGATTTGAAAGCCAATTATAAAGCAATGGAGCGGTTTGGAATTACAAAGAATCAGGCACCGTTCTTTTTACCTCCACACGAATGGCACAACGATAGCATCAGTAATTGGTGCAGAGAAGTGGGAGTGAAGTTGATTAATTGTACAGCGGGTTTGCTTTCTAATTATGACAGCTCTACACCCGAAATGCGGGATAATTATTATCCTTCAACTGAAATTTACAAACGTATTTTAGAAGTCGAATCTAAAGAAGGCTTGAATGGTAGCATTCTGCTTTTCCACGTTGGTACTGATTCCCGCCGAAAAGATAAGTTTTATACTCAGTTGTATAATTTACTTGTCGAACTTTCAAAGCGTGGTTATGATTTTGTAGACTTATACAAAGCCACTGATTTGGTTGATAAAGTTCCAAAAGAATCGAATAAAACAGGCATTAAAGCAGATAAAAAAGAAAAAAGGAAGAACTGATTTGTCCTTCCTTTTTAATTGCATTTTAGTAAGGGTGGAGAACGGGGCTCGAACCCGCGACCTTCTGAACCACAATCAGACGCTCTAACCAACTGAGCTACGACCACCATGTTTTGCGAGTGCAAAGATAATACAGCTATTGAATTTGTGCAACTATTTTTTTTTTATAATTTGATCGTTTTTTGCAAAAGGCTAATATACAGAGAATAAACTAAGAAATAAAATGAATTATTATATTTCAACACCCGAATTAGATGCTCAAATTACGGAAATAAGTCAAAAAATCAGGTTGTCGATGAATGGAATTGTGTCTGAGCAGATGACCGAAAAGGGAATTTTGTATAAAAAAAACTATGGTGTTGCTATTCCACGAATCAAAGAAATTGCTTCAGAATATTCTCCGAATCACGACCTGGCTCAACGGCTCTGGAATATGAAAATCCGGGAAACCATGATTATGGCTTCTTTACTTGAACCTTCTGCAAATTATTCAGTTCAGCTGGCAAATGAATGGGTGCAGAATTTTAATCAGATTGAACTGGTAGAGCAGGTTTGCATGAATTTATTTGCTCGCCTTCCCTTTGCAACTTCCCTTTGTAGTAAATGGGTTCATTCTGAAGATATTTGGATTCAGATTAGCGGATTTATTCTTGCAGCAAGGGTTTATAAAGAATTTAATCAGGAACAATTGAATTATATCATTCCAAAAGCCATAGAAGTTTCTACTATAGATAATTTTCATCTTTATAAAGCTATTGCACTTTGTTTAAGTCAGATTTGCCGGAAAGATAATGAAACTGCCTTCGCCATTCTTAGTAAAATAAATGAATTTCAAGAAGTTGGATCAATCGGACAACAATTTATTTTAGCTGATGTGAAACAAGAAATGTTATTTTTGGGAATATTATAGCAAAAAACAATGCAAAAGTTGTACTTTTGTTGGACCCAATTTTAACCCTATGAAACGAGCAATATAATAGGTTTAATCCAAAAGAGGAAGAAAATCTAATGCGAGTTCCATGCGACAACTAAAAAAACAATTATTTACGCATGAAAGAAGAAGTTTCCTTTGAAGCTGTCAAAGAGATTTTTACTGATTATCTCAAAGAGCACAAGCACCGTAAAACGCCTGAACGCTATGCAATTCTGGAGCGGATTAATGCTTTCGAAGGTCATTTCAATGCAGAAGTATTGTATAATATCATGTTGAAAGACTATCGGGTTAGTTTAGCGACAGTTTATAACACCTTGGAATTATTACTCGATTGTAAGCTCATCATCAAGCACCAGCTTGGCGGTCAGTTTGCTCAGTACGAAAAAGCTTTTGGAAACAACACGCACAATCATTTAATTTGTACCAGTTGTGGCAAAGTGAAGGAATTTACCGATAAACAATTACGAATTTCGATTCAATCCCGTAAGTTTGCGCATTTTTATTCTACGCATTATACCTTGTATCTCTATGGTTTATGCCACAAATGCAAGGCAAAATTAAAAAACACAGAATCCTGATTTATAAGGCTATTTATCAACGAAAAAGATGAAAAAAGCATTCAAACGGTTCTTCGGGAAGATGAAACTGAATGCCGGTTTATGTGAATTATAAAATTAATTATTTTAGCTATGAAAGTAGATGTTTTGTTAGGTCTCCAGTGGGGAGATGAAGGAAAAGGAAAAATTGTTGACGTTTTGACTCCCGGATATCAATTGGTAAGCCGTTTTCAGGGAGGTCCGAATGCCGGTCATACTCTGGAGTTTGAAGGAAAGAAATTTGTATTGCGATCAATTCCGTCAGGGATTTTTCAGGGCGACAAATTAAACGTTATTGGTAACGGTGTGGTGCTTGATCCCGCCTTATTTAAAGCTGAAGTTGATGCATTGGAAATAGCTGGTCATCCGCTTACTGACCGATTGAAAATTTCAAAAAAAGCTCATCTCATATTACCTACGCACCGTTTGCTTGATGCTGCTTACGAATCAGCCAAAGGAAGTGGCAAAATTGGAACTACCGGAAAAGGTATTGGACCTACGTATACCGATAAAGTAAGTCGTAATGGGGTTCGTGTTGGTGATATTCTTCACAGTTTTGATGAAAAATATAACGCAGCTATTGCCCGTCACAAAGAAATTCTGAAACAATATAATTTTGAATACGATTTAACTGAACTTGAAAAGAGTTGGTTTGAAGGAATAGAATGTATCAAACGCTTCGATTTAATTGACAGCGAACATTTTGTGAATGAAGCCATAAAAAATGGTAAAAAAGTATTGGCTGAAGGTGCTCAGGGAACTATGCTCGATGTGGATTTTGGCTCATATCCCTTTGTAACTTCTTCAAATACCATTTGTGCAGGTGCTTGCACCGGATTGGGAGTTGCTCCCGGAAATATCGGTGAAGTTTATGGGATTTTTAAAGCATATTGTACCCGGGTTGGTAGTGGACCTTTTCCAACAGAATTATTTGACGAAACCGGTGATTTAATGCGTAAAATAGGTTTCGAATTTGGCTCGGTAACCGGTCGCCCACGTCGTTGTGGTTGGATTGATTTGGTGGCATTGAAATATGCGGTGATGATTAATGGTGTCACTCAACTTATCATGATGAAAAGTGATGTGATGGATGAATTTGAAACGATTAAGGTCTGTGTCGCTTATAAAATCGATGGTCTGGAAACAGAACAATTTCCATATGACTTAAATGATGGTGCTGAACCCGTTTATGTTGAACTTCCGGGTTGGAAAACTGATATGACTGCTGTACAAAGCGAAGATGAATTTCCGGAAGAATTCAATGCTTATATCAGTTTTCTGGAAGAAGAACTGGAAGTGCTAATTAAAATTGTGTCGGTTGGTCCTGACAGAGCGCAGACAATAATTCGTTATCAGGAGTAGCTTGATTGATTGTTAGTTGAGGTATTTCTGCATATTAACTGTCAACTATCAACTGCCAACTAATATGTCATTTTGTCATTGGCAAGGATTTTGAGAGAAATACAGCTCAAACCAATTAAAAAATTAAGATTATGTTTATAGGCTATATTATTTTTGGAATTTTCGCTTTAATAAGCTGGTTGATTTCAAGAAATTTGAAATCAAAGTTTGAACGATATTCACAACTTCCCATTCCACGCGGAATGACAGGAAAAGATGTAGCTACAAAAATGCTACGTGATAATGGAATTTACGATGTTCAGGTGATTTCGACCAACGGACATCTGACCGACCATTATGATCCGACAACCAAAACAGTAAATCTGAGTGAAAACGTTTATGCTTCGAGTAATGTTGCTGCGGCTGCTATTGCGGCTCACGAGTGTGGTCATGCTGTTCAGCACGCTATGGCTTATGCTCCGCTGACATTGCGTTCGAAACTGGTGCCGGTTGTGAATTTTGCCTCCAACTGGATGCAATGGATTTTGCTTGCCGGAATTATATTTGTTAGAACGTTTCCACAGCTTATGCTTGCTGGAATTTCCTTGTTTGCTTTGACAACCTTGTTTAGCTTTATCACCTTGCCGGTAGAAATAAATGCCAGTTCGCGCGCATTGGTTTGGCTCAATACTTCAGGAATTACCAATTACGAAACTCATGATCAGGCAAAAGATGCTTTGAAAACAGCTGCTTATACCTATGTTGTTGCTGCTCTTGGCTCATTGGCTACCCTGGTTTACTATATTTTGATTTATCTTGGCGGAAGTCGCAGGTAGATTATAAGAGTCTAGTTGACAGCGAAATGAAAAAAATGGAGTTGAATCGAAATTATTTTGATTCAACTCTTTGTATTTTAAAAAATAAATAGTATTTTTGCAGTCCGTTTCGGATAAGGTAATCAAGAAGCAATGCCCAAGGCAACTCACCTTCCCGATGTAATTAGAAAAGTCGTTTAAAAAAATGTACGCAATTGTAGAAATTTTAGGACAACAGTTCAAGGTGGAAGCCGGGAAAAGACTGTTTATCCATCGTATGGAAGAGGCCGAAAGAGGTTCTCAGTTAGAGTTTGACAAAGTATTGTTAATTGACAATGAAGGTGCCGTAACAGTTGGTACACCGGTTGTTGAAGGCGCAAAAATTGTCGCAGAAGTTCTTTCGCACGTTCGTGGTGAAAAAGTAATTGTTTTCCACAAAAAACGTCGCAAAGGATACCGCAAACGTAACGGTCATCGTCAGAACTTTACAGAATTGTTTATTAAAGAAATTGTAGCTTAACCGAAAAAAGTATAAGAAAAATGGCACATAAAAAAGGGGCGGGTAGCTCAAGAAACGGTCGTGAATCGGAAAGCAAACGACTTGGCGTTAAAATTTACGGTGGTCAATTTGCAAAAGCAGGAAACATCATAGTTCGTCAACGCGGAACAGTTCATCATGTTGGTCAGAATATTGGCATTGGTAAAGACCATACTTTATTCGCTTTGATTGACGGAATTGTAGAATTCAGAAAAAAGAAAGACAACAAATCTTTTGTTTCTGTAAAACCTATTGAAGTAGCAGCTAACTAAACTATAAATTCCTGAGGGACTTAAGAATAGTTTATTTGAAATTATAATCTCCTGTTGTTTTACCGTAGTGTAAAATTACGGGAGATTTTTTTATACCGACGTGAGAACTAGTACGAAAGAATAAGGACTTTGTTTGCAATCGTAAATTGTAAATCAAAAAATCGTAAATTGAAATATGTTGACACTCAAATTTATCACCGAAAATACAAGCGAAGTTATTAGCCGTTTGGCAAAGAAAAATTTCGATGGAGCAGCCATTATTGCTCAGGTAATTGAACTGGATAATGCACGTAAAGCTGCACAGGTTCAGGCTGACACTGCTTCTGCTGAACTTAATAGTTTGTCTAAGGAAATTGGTAACCTGATGAAACAGGGCAAGCTATCCGATGCAACTCAGGCAAAGGAAAAAACAGTTGAACTGAAAGAAATCATCAAAACTATAGGTGATCAGCAAAGCGCTGCTGAACAAAAGTTGAACGAATTGTTGGTGCAAATTCCAAACCTCCCACACGAAAGTGTACCGGCAGGTAAACATGCTGAAGATAACTTGATTGAACGTAGTGGCGGAAATATGCCAACTTTATATGACGGTGCAGTTCCGCATTGGGATTTGGCGAAAAAATACGATTTGATTGATTTTGAACTGGGTGTGAAAATATCAGGTGCTGGGTTTCCTGTTTACAAAGGAAAGTGTGCCCGTTTACAACGTGCATTAATTAATTTCTTTTTGGATAATGCCCGTGAAGCTGGTTATCTGGAAATTCAACCACCTTATGTAGTAAACGCCGCTTCGGGTTATGGAACCGGACAATTACCCGATAAGGAAGGACAAATGTATCATTGTACTATTGATGATTTGTATTTGATTCCAACGGCTGAAGTACCAGTAACCAATATCTATCGCGATGTGATTTTAAATGAAAGCGAATTGCCCATTAAAAATACGGCTTATTCTGCTTGTTTCCGTCGCGAAGCCGGTTCGTATGGTAAAGATGTTCGTGGATTGAACCGCTTGCATCAGTTTGATAAAGTGGAAATTGTGCAAATTCAACATCCCGATAAATCGTACGAAACACTTGACCAAATGGTGAATTACGTGCAAACCCTAGTCGATAAACTAGAATTACCATGGCGTATACTACGACTTTGTGGTGGTGATATGAGTTTTACTTCAGCATTGACTTTTGATTTTGAAGTGTTCTCTGCTGCTCAAGAACGCTGGCTTGAAGTGAGTTCGGTTTCGAACTTCGAAAGTTATCAGGCAAACCGCTTGAAATGCCGTTTTAAAAGTGCAGATAAGAAAACTCAATTGGCTCACACACTGAATGGTAGTGCATTGGCTTTACCACGTATAGTTGCCGCTTTACTTGAAAACAATCAAACACCTGAGGGAATACGCATTCCGAAAGCCTTAATCCCCTATACGGGTTTTGATATAATCGATTGATAAAATTGAAATTTAGCAAAAACGACATTTAACTTTTATTAAATGTCGTTTTTGTATTCAATTTTTAACCGGTATTTGGCCGGTGGAATTCCCGTTTGTTGCTTAAAAACTTTTGAAAAATGATGTCTGTCATAGTATCCACATTCAAGAGCAATATCTTCAATATCCTTGTTTGAATGGTGGAGTATCATGATGGCGTGTTCGATTCGTCTTTGTTGAATGTAGTTTTTAACCGTACAATTTAATGATAGTTTGAACAATCGGGCAAATGAGTTGGTGGCTAAATTTGCAATTTTGCTTAATACATTGTTAGTTAGTTCTTTATCAATGTTTTTATCGATAAATGAAATTACTTTCAGAATGCGTTTATCAATTACCGGAAAATCCCAATGTTCCAATGTGATTCCCTGTAATGCATACATTATTAAGCAGTTAATCTCGATTGCAGAATGAGTATTTATGTTGTTTGGGAATTCTAATCGGTTAATTTTGATAAGGTTTATTTGATGCAGCCAGTAATCATTTAATTCAATTTCATAGATACCAATTTTTATTTTGTCATACGGAAAACCCAGACTAAAATGTACAAATAACTGGTCGCACATCCCTTTTTCTTTAAAATAATCAACTTCTGTAGTGGTTTTAATAACTTCTCCAATTATACTCTCCTCTTCCGTTACGCTGTGTTGTTTAATATGTGTCGAAAACGAAGTGTAAGGAGGAATCAATACTAACTTAGTATTATTGAGTTCATATTCAATTTTATTATAGGTTATAAAAGAGCCTCCTGTACTACTATGGTAAAGCCTCCAAAACGGAAACGACATATTTTCACATTCCCATTCCGACAACATCCAGTACCTGCTGCAATGCAACAAAACTTTGATTTCTGCAATGCTTTGCTTAGCCTCCCAGGGGTCAAATTTTCTATTTTCAGATAATTTCTTTAAATGATCGAACATAATAATTTTAATCTGGTCATTAATCGAAATATGTTTACTTTATATACAAAGTTGTTTTAAATATACAATTGGTTGATAGCTATATCGCCTATTTTTGCATTTGTAATAAATAGTTATTGCACAAATGTAGTTTATTTTTTTTACTTACAAAATCAATAATATGCTTAAAGGAATTTCACCCCTCATTAGTCCGGAACTGTTGGCAGTTTTGGCATGCATGGGTCATGGCGACGAAATCATTCTGGCCGATGCTCATTTCCCCGGCGAAACATTTAATAGTCGTGTATTGCGGGCTGATGGACTTCGCATTCCTGAACTCTTAGAGGCAATTTTGCCTTTATTCGAACTTGATGCGTATGTTCCGCATCCTTTGGCCATGATGGCTGCTGTTCCAAGTGATCAACTCGATCCGAAAGTTGAAGAATCATATTTAAAAAGTATTCACATTAGTAATCCTACTGCTCCTGCTATTGAGCGAATAGACCGTTTTGCTTTTTACGACCGTGCAAAATTAGCTTTCGCTGTAGTTATGACAGGCGAAACAGCAAAATATGGAAATATACTGCTGAAAAAAGGAGTAACACCAATTAATTCATAATTTATAATTCATAATTGACAATGTCATTTAAATCAAAAGCTGCTTATTTACCGGGTAACAGCACCGTCGTTTTCAAGGATGTAGAATTTCCAACACCCGGACATGGAGAAGTTCTGCTCAAAGTAAAATCATCTACAATTTGTGGTAGTGATATTCGTGCAATCTATCGAGAACATCTCGGGAAAGGGCCTGAAGGCTATCAAAACAAAATTTGTGGTCATGAACCAGCCGGACAAATCATCTCATGTGGTCCGGGTATGAAACGTTTCAAAGAAGGCGACCGTGTGGTGGTTTACCATATTTCGGGTTGTGGTTGTTGTAATGATTGTCGTCGTGGGTACATGATTTCGTGCAAAAGCGAATCGCGTGCAGCGTATGGTTGGCAACGCGACGGTGGTATGGCAGAGTACATGATTGCCGAAGAAAAAGACCTTGTACTTTTGCCCGATAGCCTAACTTACACTGACGGTGCTCAAATTGCCTGTGGGTTCGGAACGGTGTATGAAGGATTGGAAAAAATCGGTATTTCTGGAAATGATGCCGTGTTGGTTACTGGTCTTGGCCCGGTAGGTTTAGCTGCTTTGATGCTTGCAAAAGCATTGGGCGCACAAAAACTGATTGGGGTTGACACTGTTGCCGAACGTTGCCAGATTGCAATCGATCTTGGATTAGCCGACGAGGTTTTCGTGTCAGGACCAGACGTAATGGATAAAGTTATGGCTGCCACCAACGGGAAAGGTTTCGAGCGTACTGTTGATTGTTCAGGTCATACCTCAGGTCGTCAACTTTGTATTCGTGCTACCCGTCAGTGGGGAAAAATGGTAATGATTGGCGAAGGTGGAACTGTAGAGTTCAATCCAAGTCCGGACATTATCCACGACCAAAAAACAATTTATGGTTCATGGGTAACATCAATTTGGCGTATGGAAGAATTGGTTGAACGTATCGAACGTTGGGGAATTCATCCGGAAGACTTAGTTACACACCGCTTCCAATTAGCACAAGCTCCTGAAGCTTATTCGTTAATGGCTGAAGGAAAATGTGGTAAAGTAGCCATTGTTTTCGACGAGGAAATTAGATAAATTTACGATTTATTCATTTACAATTTACGATTGAGCCAGGGTCGGGTATTTGTCATGACTCTTGGTTCTAATATCTAAAAATCTAATTATATGCAAACAATAAATCCTACTTTAGTTCCATTCAAAATTCTTTATACCGGCGATAAAATCCCGGTAATAGGGTTGGGAACCTTTGGCTCAGACAATTACGATGCCGAAACCATTGCACAAGCAGTGAAAATAGCTATTAAAATGGGCTATCGACATATCGACTGTGCTTCGGTTTATGGCAATGAAAAAGAAATTGGAATTGCTTTGCAGGAAGTTTTTGCCGAAGGAATTGTGACTCGTGAAGAACTTTGGATTACGTCTAAAGTGTGGAACGACAAGCACAAACAAGTAGTGGAATCGTGCAAACAGACATTGGCCGATTTGCAACTCAATTATCTTGATTTGTACCTCGTTCATTGGCCATTCCCAAACTTCCACGCTCCAAAATGTGATGTTACAGCTCGTCAGCCAAATTCAGTTCCTTATATTCATGCAGATTACTTGAAAACCTGGGCACAAATGGAAAGTCTGGTTGAAATGGGTTTTGTAAAAAATATTGGAACATCCAACGTGACTATTCCTAAGATGAAACTGATTTTGCGCGATTGCAAAATTAAACCGGTATTGAACGAAATGGAAATTCACCCTCACTTTCAACAACCTGAATTGTATAAATTCATGAAAGATAATGGCGTGGAAGTGATTGGCTATAGCCCGATTGGCTCACCCGGTCGTCCTGAACGCGATAAAACTCCGGAAGATACTGTTGACATGGAAGATCCAATTATTGTTGCTATTGCTGAACGACTTGGGGTTCATCCGGCCCTTGTTTGTCTGAAGTGGGCAGTGCAACGTGGGCAAATCACCATTCCATTTTCGGTAAAAACAGATAAAATGTACAACAACCTGAAGGGAATTACTGAAGGTCCGTTGACCGAAGAAGAAATGGTGGCTGTTTCTAAAATTGACAAATGTTGTCGATTGATAAAAGGGCAGGTTTTCTTGTGGGAATCAGCGAAAAGTTGGGAAGATCTTTGGGATTTGAATGGGGAAATAACGAAGTAATTTTTTATCTTCCATAAAATTACTCAATAATTGTGATTTCATGGAAGAAATTCATTGATCTAAATAAGTTAATGACTTAAATTTCCCTCTTTCTCCAATTTCCTTTTAGTAAATAGAAGTAACCTAATCCACCAATTATTGTCCAATATACAAATTCAGACATCCAAACCACAGCCACAGGATAGGGGTGAATTATGGCTGTGTAGTAAACAAAGCTAAGATAGAAAAACAGAGTCAAAAACTCTATTACAAAAGCAGTTCGGGTATTTCCTGTGCCCGAAACAGCATTGAAAATCAACATTCCTACTGCACAAAACAGAATGGCAATTGATACTACTTTCATAACCGGTATACAGGCCACAATCAACGAAGCATCATCGGTATAAATTCGTGCAAAAATTTCAGGAAACAAATAGGTAAGAACTGCCATTGGAAATGCAATCAACAATCCTATACCCACTGTTTTTCGAACAAAAGGCAGAACTTCTTCCTTTCGTCCGGCACCAATCAGGTTACTTACTAAAGTACTTACTGAGGTAGCAAGTGCAGTTCCGGGTATCATCAAAAAGGTATACAGACTTCGACCAATATTGCTTATTGCCAGTGGTTGTTCGCCCATTCGCTCTATAAAAATAAAGAACATAAACCAGGTGGAAATAGAAATGAAATACTGAAACATTATGAATATCGACAAATTAAGGATAGACAGGATGGTTTTCAATTCCACTTTCCGAAACTCAAAAAGGCCGTAGAGCTTCATGTCTGTTCGATAGACGGTATGCCAAATCATGTAAATAAGAGTAACGATTTCAGAAATAACGGACGAAATCCCTGCTCCTTCAATGCCAAGTCGGGGAAACCCAAAATGTCCGAATATCAAAGTGTAATCAAAAAAAATATTGGTAATTGCCATTAAAAAGGCCGAAGTAGTCAGTATCCTCGTTTGTGTTATTCCAACATAAAAACCACGAAAAATAACGGTGACATAAGCAAAGAGGAATCCGTAAATGCGCCAATTCATGTATAGAATAGACGATTTGTAGATGCGATCTGAAGTCACTAATAACTTCATAATAGCTGGAACGCCTTTTACCGATAAGGCGACAATAACTGTTGCGAGTAGAAAATTAAAAAGTAAACTATTATTGAATATCGGCCCGATTTGCTTATAGCTTTTTTCTCCATTACGTCTTCCAATGAGAATTTGAGCACCCTGACTAAACCCAAAGCCAATCATAAAAATGGCAAAATAAAGCACCCCGCCAATAGCAGAAGCACCCAATTCAACTTCACCTACACGTCCAAGGAAAGCAGTGTTTGTAACGTTAATTATATTTTGCGCTAAAAAGGTTAAGAAAACAGGGTAAGTTATGTTGAAAATTTCTTTGTTGGAAGTCATTGTTATTTACAGAATTGAAACTATAAAACAAGCAATTTGTCGAACTTGTTTAGGCATTAATGATTATTTTCTTTTCGTCAAAGGTATATATAATTATATTATTTTTGTGTGAATAAATAGTATTGAAAAATCTGGCAATAGAAATAGAACATAGAGAATCATTCAACAAGGAATAAATTCAGGTCAAATATTTGCGTTAAATTGTACAAAAACACTAAAAATACAAATCCGAAAGAAATAAAATGATTAATTTTGAATAAAAATAAAGATAATGCCAATTTATAAATATTAGGATATTATGAAAAAATTTACGGTTATAGTTTTGATAGTTCTGTCGTGCATTTCAGAATCTTGCGCAAATAAAAAGATGGCAGGTACCTTGGTGTGTTTTGAAACAAATTATGGGAAAATTACTGTTCGACTTTATCCTGAGACAACAAAACATAGGGAAAATTTCTTGAAACTGGTCAATTCAGGTTTTTACAACGATGTTTTATTTCATCGGGTAATCAAAGATTTTATGATTCAAGCTGGTGATCCGGATTCCAAAACAGCTAAGTCAAAAGCATCACTAGGCTCGGGAGATGTAGGTTACACTATTCCGGCTGAGTTTGTTTATCCAAAATATTACCATCGAAAAGGTGCATTGGCAGCCGCTCGCGAGGGAGATAATGTTAACCCTCAAAAAGCTTCGTCGGGTTGTCAGTTTTATATTGTTCAGGGCAAAACCTTTTCGGATAGTCAATTGGATGAAATTGACCAAAATAATCAGAAAAAGCTTGAAGCGAAACTTTTTCAGGAAATTGTAAATACAAAACAGAATCAGGTAAAAAAGTATCAGGCTGAACGTAATCAGTCTAAACTGGATGCATTTCGCGATTCTGTGTTAACCGAAGTTCATACTCAAATGAATGCTCATCCAGCACGTAAACTGACACCGCTTCAGCGGGAAGAATACAAAACTATTGGTGGAACACCACATTTGGATGGAGCTTATACAGTTTTTGGCGAGGTGGTTGAAGGCATGGATGTGGTGGAACGAATTTCGAATGTAAAAACCGGAGCTAATGACCGTCCTCTGGAGGATGTAAGGGTGATTAAAGCAGAAGCGATGAAGTGAGTAGTAGGCAGTAGCAGTTGGCAATAAAAAATGCGCTTCACCGAATTGGTCGGGAAGCGCATTTTCTTTATTTCCCCTTTAGGGAATTTAGGGGTCTTTACATTCCATCTTCTATGTTCCAAACAAATGCACGGATTCCCATACGTTCTGAAGTTCCGTCAAGTTCACGTAAATCTGCCAGAATGGGCTTTACTTTTTCATCTTCAACAATTGTAAGAATTGCTGTATTCAATGATGGCCAGGCATGTGTTCCATAATGTGGCTCACCTGTTTTAGTTCCACGACCAATTACAGATTCCCAACCGCTGAACCCACGAACATGATTGAGAGTCAAAATAGTTTGAACTTGCTCGTAATATGCCTGATCGAATGATATAAATATTGATTTCATATTGTTTCAAATTTTAATATTAATACTGATATCCAACCTGTTTATTCTCCCAGTTGTTTTAATAAAGCTGCTTTTTTGTTCTTTTTGTGTTTCCGTTTTACGCCACCTCCAGCAAAAAGAGTGTAAATAACAGGAACAACAATTAGTGTCAACATGGTTGAAACAGTTAAACCACCAATTACGGTAACGGCCATTGGTTTCCACATTTCAGCACCTTGTCCGTGACTCATTGCCAACGGCAACATACCCAGAATTGCAGTCAAACTGGTCATCAATACCGGACGAAGACGGGATTTACCACCCGTAACTACCGCACGAATAATACCATTCCCGCGTTCGCGATTCAGGTTGATATAATCTACCATCACAATACCGTTTTTCACCACAATACCTACAAGCATAATTACCCCTACGAAAGTCATTACGTTGAATGTAGTACCCGAAATCCATAAGGCCAGCACTACACCGGAAATACCAAACGGAATGGAGAACATGATAATAAACGGATAAGTAACTGATTCAAACTGTGAAGCCATTACTACAAATACCAGCAACACGATAATCAAAAGCAAACTTCCCAAATCACCAAACGATTCCTGTTGGTCTTTGAATGAACCTGCAATTGTTGTCGAAATATCCGAAGGAATATCCACTTTTTTAAGTTCAGCCTTAATATCATTCACAGCTTTATCGAGTGTAGTTCCAGAAACAGTCGACGAAACAGTAATGATTCGTTGACGGTTTTTACGTTCGATAGTAGGTGGAGTATAGCGTTCTACAACCTTGCCTAAATCTTTCACACGGATAGCTTGTCCCTGGTTGTTATAAATCATAATATTTTCTACGTCTTCAATTGACTGACGGTATTTAGGTGCATAGCCCACCACGATTGAATACTCTTCACCATCTTCGCGATAAAGTGAAGCTGTCAATCCGTTGATACGGTTATTCAAATAGTTTGAAGCAGTAGCAATATTTAAACCGTTAAGCGCCAGCTTTTCTCTGTCAAAATCAACCTGGTATTCAGGTGTATATTCTTCACGACTAACTGTTGTATTTGCCAAACCATGGACTTTAGATACCCGTTTCGATATTTCTGCAGCCACTTTATCTGTTTGAGCAAAATCATAACCGTAAATTTCTATATCTAGTGTTGATTGACCACCCATCATACTCATACCACCACCTGCAGTAACAGTTGATTTTCGTATCTCAGGGATAACTTTAATGTCATTACGTATGCTGTCAGTTATTGCAAAAGCAGAACGTGTGCGAATTTTTAAATTCACCAACCTTAATGTAAACGTTCCAACGTTACTGGAGTTTTTACTAAACAACGATCCGAAGATATTTTTGCTACTTGCTTGTCCAATGCTAAAGTTAATAATATCTATTTCCGGATATTTCTTTTTCCAGTTAGTATAGAGTTTCTGGCAAACATCTTTGGTAATTTCCATTCTAGTTCCCACCGGTAATTCAATAACAGCAGAAACAAAACCACTATCCTGAGCCGGGAAGTTTTCTGTTCCAACCCAACCTACAGCCAATGGAACAATACTCAAAAAGAAAAATACCGTTGCAACAGCTAATACTGATTTTTTATGACGAACAGCCCAGTTAACCAATTGTGCATATTTTTCATCCAATTTATCCAGAAAACGTTCAATTGGACCATAAACAGCATCAAAACCTTTGCTTCGTTTCGGGTTAAGTCGTAACAACTGTGAAGCCAACATGGGTGTCAGAGTCAAAGCACAAACCATAGATACGGTAATAATAATAGTTACCATCCAACCAAGTTGAGAGAACATTACACCAGCCATACCGGGAACCATTGTTAATGGAAGGAACACGGCAATAATAGTCAGCGTTGATGCAATAATTGAAAGTCCAACTTCATTCGTTCCATTTACAGCAGCCGTTTTTGGACGACTGCCACGCTCAATATGGGTAGTGATATTCTCCAGTACCACAATGGCATCATCCACAACTAGCCCTATAGCCAGTGAGAGCGAACTCAACGAAATGATATTCAAAGTACCTCCGGTAAGAGCCAGATAAATAAACGCAGCAATTAATGAAATTGGGATCGTCAGAATGATAATAACCGTTGCACGCCAGCGACCAAGGAAGAACAACACCACAATCATTACAAATAAGAGTGCATAGATTACTGTTTCAGCCAAACTGTCAATAGTACGAATAATATTGTCGGAGGTGTCATTAATTATAGTAAGTTTTATATCTGAAGGAAGGCTTTTTTGAATTTCAGGTAACATCTTTTTTACATCCCTTGCAATTTGAACTGTATTTGCTCCCGATTGTTTCTGAACAACGATGGAAGCACCCTGAACTCCATTGGTGAAACTTTCCTGCATCCGTTCTTCATGTTTATCGCTTATCACAGCCACATCCGACAACAAAACAGTTTTTCCATTGAAGTTTCCCACAACAATTTTATTCATTTCTGAAGGATCTTTAAATTGGCCTTCAACGCGTAGTGCATAGGTGTCACTACCAACATCCATTGATCCAGCCGGAGTATTCAAATTTTCCATGCGGATATACTGGGCCAAAGCCTCAACGGTCAGGTGGTAAGCTTCCAGTTTGACAGGATCAACATAAACCTGAATTTCGCGCTGAGGAGCACCGCTGATAGATACCGAACCTACACCGTTGATACGTGCAAGCGGATTTGACACCTTTGTGTCCAGAATTTTGTAAAGTGCCGGCAAGCTTTGATTGGCCGTGGCCGAAAGCATTATTACCGGAATCATATCCGTACTCAGTTTGAAAATAATAGGATTACCTGCACCGGATGGCATAAATGATTTAACCAAATCCAACTTATTACGAATATCATTGGTTACTACATTTAAATCCAATCCATAATCAAACTCCATAGTGATAATCGAACGATTTTCCTTCGAAGTTGACTTAATATTTTTAAGGTTTGAAACAGTATTCAGAGAGCTTTCAAGTGGCTTTGTTACATTTGTTTCAACATCTGAAGCACTTGCACCATCATAAGTCGTCATAACCATAATGGTGTTTGTTTCAATCTTTGGCAACAAATCAATTGGCAATTTATTGTAAGAGAAAAGTCCCAGAATAACTACTGCGATAAATATAATCGAAGTCATTACCGGTTTTCTTACCGAACTTTCGTATAAACTCATATTCTTTAATTAATAATTTATAACTAATATTTTTTAAACTCAATCAACCAAATAATTGGTTGAAATTTAACTATTTTATTAATTTAACGGATGTACCGTCAATTAATTTAGACTGACCTGCAACTACAACTTGTTCTCCGACATTCAAACCAGATAAAACTTCATAATCTGCATCGTCTCTACGGCCAAGTTCTATTTGTTTGTATTGCACTTTACCCTTGTTGTAAACAAAAATAAATTTTGCACCAGATCCGGCCTGTTTTACTATTGCTACATCGGGTACAACAACATGTTTGACTTTGCCGAATTCTAGGGTCACACGGGCAAACATTCCCGGGCGGATTTTATTATTGTTATTGTTTACTTTTATTTCTACAGGAAAAGTGCGTGATCGTTCATCGATAGTTGGATAAATCAGATTGACATTTCCACGAAAACTATCATTTCCAAAAACATCAAACCCGATTTTTACCGGCATACCTGTTTTAACTTTAGAATAGAACGATTCGGAAACATTAATAAGCAATTTTACCGGATTGATATTCATAACCACTACCACCGGACGCTGAGCTGAATACATATCACCACTGTCATAATTACGTTCTGTTACAACCCCGCTTATCGGGCTTAAAAGATAGGTGTTTTCAGCCATATTTTTAAGATTGGTCTGAGCTAGATCCAATTGAAGCTTAGCATTGTCCAATTCCTGTTGTGAAGCGCCACCCACACCAAATAATTCCTGAACACGCTTATAAACCCGTTTTAGATTTTCAATCTGAGTTTCAGAATTGGAAAGATTTGCCACATCCATCTGAACTATTTTCTGTCCTTTCACCACATGACTTCCAACTTCAACCAGAATTTCACGAATTCGACCCGGAGCAGATGGTGCAATACTATTTTTTAGCTGAGGCTGAACAGTAGCTGTTAATTCGAAAGTTTGTTCAATGCTTTTTTCAGTAGCTTCCTGAATTTTTACATTAGGAGTTTCATTTATTACTGATGTGTCAGTTTTCTTTTTTGCACACGAAGACAATCCAATAGTCAGTGCAACAAGTAGTATTCCTGTTAATTTAATCTTTTTCATATTCGTCTTTTTATTGTTATATTTTATTTTATTTCTTTTTAGTTTTTTCCTAATAGTTTTTCCAAATCTGATTTTGCCGATAGGTAATCAAAAATAGATTGATTATACATTAAGCCTGCTTGAATATAGGCTAATTCAGAATTCGAAAAATCAAGATAGGTGCTCGATCCAACCTCATATAATTTTTTTGAAATGCTAACAGCTTTTTGTGCCTGACGTAAACCTTCTTTATTTGAAGCAATTTTTTCTATAGCTTTTTTGATGTTATCCAAACAAACAATTACCTGTAATTCCAAACTACGACGGAGATTATCCCGTTGGTCTTTCATTTCATCAATCTGAATTTCAAGTTGTTTCTGTTTGTAAAGCCGCGCACCACCCTGAAATATGGGTATCGAAAGGTTGAGAGATGCTGTGGAAGTTGGAAACCAACTTAATGCTGTTCCATCATTTCCCATTGACATATACATATAGTTAAAGCTTGCGGCTAATGTTGGCCACCACGCTGCTTTTTGAATTTTCAAGGCATGATTCAATTGTTTGGTTTTAATATCAAATTGTTTTAAATCAGTATTTGTCTTTAAAACTGTTGTGTCGATAGATAATATATCACCATACATTTTTGATTCAAAATCAGCCAAACTTCCTTCAACTTTCAACCCGGTAAACATATCCATCCCCATCAACATTTTTAATTGTAAAATGCTCATATTTACAGCACTTTGAGCAGATACCAAGTTTGATTGTGCATTTTTGACCTGTACATCTGCACGAATCCATTCAAATTCTGAGACAGTACCTTGTTTAAATTTATTTTGAATAATTCTGGCATTTTCTGCAGTATTCTCATAGCTTCGTTTGAATACCATATATTGATCCTGAGTCAATAAAATTGTATAATAGGATTTTGAAACCTGATTTAGTAGAGCCAATTTTGATGAACGAGCCATTTCTAAGGCTAATTTTGCGTCTGTTTCAGTCATCTCAAGTGATGCCCATAATGTAGGAGATATAACAGGAATAGATGCGCCTAAACCGGCATTCAAAGTGTTATCAACTCCAATTTCAATTCCTTTTGGATCGGGAGGTGTATTCGGTACAAAACTGAAAGGTAGAAACATGCGTTGTTTTTTTAATGCTCGCTGGTATGACCCTGATGCCGATATAGTTGGGAACAATGCCGCAAATTTTTCTTTGTTTGAATAATCCACACGAGTAATTTCTTTATTTGCAACCCTGATTGTCGGATTCTTACTCATTGCAATTTCTATTGCTTTCGAAAGCGAGACTGTCAGAGTGTCTTGTGCTTTTAGCACAATAGATGGCAATAACATTATTGCTATTAACCACATCATTTTGTTATTAAACTGTTTCACGATACTTTATCTGTTAAATTATTATTCTGATTTATTATAGTTTTCTTCCATATATTTTAGTCCTTTTTCATTGGCAATGAGGTGAATCATAAGGTCAATAAAAAAATCAATTAGTCGTTTTTTTGTATATTTTTTCGAATCCTGACTCATTAATTCAAAGGTGTTTTTTATCTGAATAGAATGGAAGAAAGAAATCAATTCTATATCCAAATCTTCGCGATAAAATCCTTCTTGTATCCCTTGTTTTAAATTCATTTCAAAACCTGCCCTTATACCTTCTCTTTTCTGTATCTCAAATTTTTCATGAATCTTTGGGTAATATTTTTCTATATCATAACACATTGATTGTGATCCATGTTCACCATCTCTTCTTATTTCTTTTATTATTAAAATCAAAGAATCGATAGCATTTTTATTTTTGAAAAGCCTTCCATATTTTTCGAAGTTAACATTCCGTTGTAAAGTCAACACGGCATCAACCAAATCTTCTTTTTGGGGGAAATAGGTGTAAAAGGTTTTTTTAGAAATGCGTAATTCAGTACAAACATTATCAATTGAAACACTTCGTATTCCGAACTGCTCAAATAAGTGACTTGCTGTACTGATTATTGATTCTTGTGGACTTTCCATTCACTAGTTTATTAAATCGGCACAAAATTAGAAATAATTATTTGAAAAATGTGTATAATATATGAAAATATATATGTTAAATATGCTAATATATTGATAAACAAAACTATAGGATTAGTTAATTGGAAACTCTTAGAGTATTATAGTTTACAAGTTTCCGAATAATTGGCTATTTATTTTAAAAAACATAGGACAAAGGATAATCGAAAAAAATAATTAAGCATTTTTTAGAAAACTTTTTACGAAATAATTTTGTAATATAAAAAGAATACAGTACGTTTATTGCACTTTTCAAAAACACAATTTATATAACAATTCTAATGCTTAATGTCATGACGAAAACGATAACATTCAACGAACTACGTAAAGTAAAGGATTCGCTCCCAAGCGGTAGTATGACCAAGATCGCTGAAGAACTTGGTCTGGAAAAAGAAACGGTGCGCAATTATTTTGGTGGACACGACTACAAAGATGGTAAAAGTTGTGGAGTTCATATCGAACCAGGACCTGATGGTGGTTTAGTGATGTTAGATGATACGGAGATTTTAGATATTGCTATGCGTATTTTAGAATCACATAAAGCTTAAACCTTGAAATGATATTTTGAAAGCAGTGATAACTTATTTCACTGCTTTCTTTTTTTGAATGCACGAACAAATTAATAATTAAAATAATAATTTATGGAAAAATCAATCGATTGTCTGTATTGTCAACGCAACGAGTTACAAAAAAGTTTAATGATAGAAATTTGTGATTTGAGTGCTTCAACACTTTTTTTGTTTAAAGAACAGAGTCACCCGGGGCGATGTGTTGTCGCTTTTAAAAACCATGTAAATGAACTTTTTGAACTTACTGAATCAGACCGAAATGCTTTTATGGCTGATGTTTGTCAGGTTGCCAAAGCCATTCAACAGGTTTTTTCAGCAACCAAGATAAATTATGGTGCTTATTCTGACAAATTGCCTCATCTTCATTTCCATTTAGTACCTAAATATGAAGGCGGTTTTGGTTTTGGTGGAACGTTTGAAATGAATCCGCAAAAAGTGTATTTATCGGATGCTGAATATGCTGAAACAATTGCTAAAATAGTAAAAGCACTTTAAATGAATTTCCCCGAAGCATTTGAACGCAGAACGAGAGTATTATTAGGTGATGAATACCCAGAACTCGATAGAGCGCTTCAAATATCTCCACCTACGAGTGTCAGGGTAAATGATAAAATTGCATATCAGCCATCTTCTGAAGGTGTTGCCTGGTGCAATTCGGGTTATTATTTGGATGAGCGTCCACTTTTTACTGCAGATCCGCTTTTTCATGCAGGAGTTTATTATGTGCAGGAAGCAAGCTCCATGTTTTTGGAACAAATTGTGAAACAATATTTTCCAATGGCTGAAATAGTTCTGGATTTGTGTGCAGCACCGGGTGGAAAATCAACACTACTGTCACAAACTTTAGCTGAGAGTAGTTTGTTGGTTAGTAATGAGATAATTCGTTCAAGAGCTTATGTTTTGGCCGAAAATCTCATTAAATGGGGAAATCCGAATGTTGTAGTTACAAATAATGAACCTAAAGATTTTGCTGTTTTGGGTGGGTTCTTTGATGCTATTGTGATTGATGCACCTTGTTCGGGCGAAGGAATGTTTCGGAAAGATGCCGGAGCTATTGAGGAATGGTCGGAATACAATGTGACTTTATGCGCTGCTCGTCAAAAGGAAATTGTTTCGTCAGTTTGGGATGCCCTGAAAACAGAAGGTGTTTTAGTTTACAGCACTTGTACATTCAACCGAGAAGAGAATGAGGAAAATGTGCAGTGGATTTGCACTGAACTTGGTGCCGAAGTTTTATCTATTGACTTACAAGGGAATAGTGATATAACAAAAAGCGATTTTGGGTATCGGTTTTATCCTCACAAAACGAAAGGAGAAGGTTTCTTTATTTCAGTTTTAAGAAAGACATCCAATCAAATTCAATCGTTTAAAAATAAAAACCATGAGAAAAAAGGACAGAAACTTACTAAAACTGAAGTTCCTTTTTTTTCTTTAACTGAGCCTGAACGTTGGATTATCACAACTGAAAATAATCAAATCAGGGCTTATGAAAAAGATAAATTGAATGATTTCCTGTTGTTGAATAAGCACTTGAGATGTATGTATTCTGGTCTGGTCTTGGGCGAAATGAAAGGCAAAGATTTTATTCCGTCAGCTAATATTGCCTTATCAAAGATATTGGACAAAAATTCGGTTGAAAATGTAGACGTAGATTATGAGACTGCTATTCGGTTTTTAAGGAAAGATGCCATCTTGTTGACTGATTCTAGTCGTGGTTATCTGTTGATTTGTTATAAAGGACTCGGACTTGGATGGGTGAAAAATTTAGGCAACCGTTGCAATAATTTATATCCCTACGAGTGGCGAATAAGAATGAAAATTTGAATTGAAAGATAATTTATGGAGCTTCTTTTTCTTGGAACCGGAACATCCACGGGCGTGCCTCAAATCGGTTGTAAATGTAAGGTTTGTACTTCGTCGGATGCAAGAGACAAGCGTTTACGGGCTTCGGTCTTGATTACAGAAGGAAATACCCGAATTTTGATTGATTGTGGACCTGATTTACGCCAACAGTTGATTCATCATAAAATTGATTATCTTTCGGGCGTATTATTGACTCATGAACATTATGACCATGTAGGTGGATTGGACGATGTAAGACCCCTTGGTGAAACACAATTATATGCAGAGAAAAAAGTATTGGGTATAATAAAGCGTAATATGCCCTATTGTTTTGCTGAAAATAGCTATCCGGGCGTTCCGAAAATTCAACTGAATGAAATAACTGAAAATAAATTTGTAATAAACAATCAGGTTATTCAACCTGTTCGAATTATGCATGCTGCATTGCCAATTTTAGGATTCCGGTTTGGGATTATTGCTTACCTCACTGATGTCAAAACGATTGATGATAAATCCTTTGATCTGCTTAAGGATTTGGACATTTTGGTAATAAATGCACTGAGAATGACTAAACATATTTCGCACTTGTCGGTTGAAGAAGCTATTCGGATAGCTATACGAATTGGAGCTAAACAAACTTATTTTACGCATATTAGCCACGATATGGGATTACATGAAGAAGTAGATAAACAATTTCCTGACAATATTCATCTGTCTTATGATGGACTGAAACTCATTGTATAAATCATATTTAAATCAACATTAATAAGCTAATTATTCAATGAAAATGCACAAACTGAAACTCATTTTGCTTGCTTTTGGAGTTGTTTTCTTTTCATCCTGCACAACATTGCTTTATACTTCGCTCGATGTATTACGTCCAGCTATAGTGGAATTTAATATAGATGCCAATAATTTATTAATTATAAATAACACCGTTATTCAGCCTCCGAATTATGGTCATAAAACCGTGTTGCTAAACGAAAAGATAATGGATCTTGTCATCCCGACCGACAGTCTTGCTATTTATTGTTTAAGTTCAATGAAAGAGGAGATGGAAAGCAAGGATTTTTTCTATTCGACTAAACTTTTACCTAATTCGGGGAATAAATCAGTTGAATATTTTAAATCATATAAATTATCTGATGACACAGTAAGGCATCTTTGTAAATCAAACAGGTCGAATGTGATTTTATCGCTTGACAATATTAAGGTTAATGATGATTTGAACGAATATTTTATGGCCGATAACGCCACCTACCTGAATTCGCTGGAACTAAAGTATGAGACTTCATGGAGCATTCATTACCCCAATAAATCTCAGGTTAAAACAATCGTTTTTAAAGATACATTGTGCTGGGAAACAGAATCATACAGCAGAAGAAAAGCTGTCAGTGATCTTCCAAAAAGAGAAGATGCACTTGTTGACGGCGCATTGGAAGTCGGTCGTAAATGCGTTAACCGATTCATTCCATATTGGGAAAAGGTCGATCGTTATTTTTTTTCATCTGAGAATAAATTGATGAAACAAGGAATGGATTCGGTGTATGTAAAAAACTGGAAATCGGCAATTGATATTTGGTCGTCAGTATATGACCATAATTCCAATGCTATGCTTCAAGCCTATGCAGCGAACAATATTGCCATTGCCTACGAAATTAGCGGAGATGTTGACAAAGCCCTGGAATTTGCCACCAAATCATTTTATTCGTTTGGAATACTAACTCTTCCGGATTACCCTTCATTTTTTCGTATTTCAGCTTATGTAAGCGAGTTGAATGAACGAAAAAAAGAAATAGAAGTACTTAAAAAGCAACTAGGGGAATGATGAAAATCCGACGCCTGATATAATTATAAACCTTCAAAATTAAGAAAAAATGGTATTACCAACTGATGAAATTTTATTGAAGAAGAAAGGAATTACTCTTGAAAAAATCAACGAACAACTGAAATCATTTGCCAGCGGTTTTCCTTTTCTGGAAATCAGAAGTGCAGCTGAACCCGGTAAAGGTGTTGTACAAGTCAGGGAAAATGAACTTCCAACACTTCTGAATCAATGGGATGAGTATTTGAAATCCGATGCAACGATTATCAAATTTGTGCCTGCTTCGGGTGCAGCGAGCCGTATGTTTAAAGACCTTTTTGAGTTTTTAGAAAAGGAAGGTGATGAACCAATGAATAGCTTTGAAAAGAAATTCTTTTCTGAAATTAAGAACTTTGCATTTTACGATGAATTGAATGATGTTTGTAAGAAAAACAATCGAAAATCAATTGATGAGTTGCTAAAAGACAATCAGTTTAAGCCGATTGTTGAAAATTTATTGTCCGAAAAAGGATTAAACTATGGTTTGTTACCCAAAGGATTATTGCGGTTTCATTCGTACAAAACAGAGAAACGAACACCCATGCAGGAACATTTGGTGGAAGGTGCGTTGTATGCTGCAGGAAAAACCGGCAATGCAAATATCTATTTCACTGTTTCAACGGAACATCGTCAATTATTTGAGAAACACCTGAATGAAACCTTGCCGGCTTTTGAGCGAAAATTTGGAGTGAAATATAATGTGAGTTTCTCCGAGCAAAAACCATCGACCGACACCATTGCGGTGGATTCAATAAACCAACCTTTCCGTGACAATGCCGAATTGGTTTTTCGTCCGGGTGGTCATGGAGCTTTGATTGAAAACCTGAATGACCTGAACGGTGATATTGTTTTTATCAAAAATATTGATAATGTTGTACCGGATTCGCTTAAATCGAGCACGGTAACTTATAAGAAGGTGATTGCCGGCATGTTGGTAAACATTCAGAAACAATGTTTCGCTTATTTGCAGGAATTGGAAAATGAATCAATTTCGGATGCCAAACTATCAATTATTGCTCAGTTTTGTGAGGTTAGGTTGAATAATCATCATCCGAATTTACATTCTCTTTCGCATGAGGAATTAAAGAAATACCTTATCCTAAAACTGAATCGTCCGATTCGGGTTTGTGGAATGGTGAGAAATGTTGGTGAGCCCGGTGGAGGTCCATTCCTGACGGTCAATTCCGATGGAACGGTTTCACCACAAATTTTGGAAAGTTCGCAAATTGACCTGACTAATCCGACTGACAAAGAAATAATGCTAAAATCAACTCATTTCAATCCGGTTGATTTGGTTTGCAGCCTGAAGAACTTTAAAGGAGAAAAATTTGATTTAGTACAATTTGTCGACCCCAATACCGGATTTATTTCACTAAAATCGAAAAGTGGAAAAGAATTGAAAGCCCTCGAACTTCCGGGACTTTGGAATGGTGCTATGAGTGACTGGAACACGATTTTCGTGGAAGTGCCTATCGAAACTTTCAATCCTGTGAAAACGGTGAATGATTTGTTGCGACCACAACACCAATGAGTTAGTTGACAGTTTATAGTTGACAGTACACAGTTAAGAAAATAAACGGGTTTAATCAATAAGATTAAACCCGTTTTACATAATAATTATTCGCTGTTCACTGTCAACTGGATTAAACCATCAATTTTTTATATCGGATACGTTTTGGTCCTTCGTCACCCAGGCGCATTTTCTTGTTTTCTTCGTATTCGGAGTATGAACCTTCAAATACAAAAATCTCCGAATTCCCTTCAAATGCTATGATGTGTGTGCAAATACGGTCGAGAAACCAACGGTCGTGAGAAATAACCACGGCGCATCCGGCAAATGCTTCGAGTCCTTCTTCCAATGCACGTAAAGTATTCACGTCAATATCGTTTGTTGGTTCATCGAGAAGCAATACGTTGGCTTCCGATTTGAGTGTAATAGCCAAATGCAAACGGTTTCGTTCACCACCTGACAGCACTCCACACAATTTTTCCTGATCGCCTCCGGCAAAGTTGAAGCGTGACAGGTAAGCACGGGCATTGATTTCTTTTCCACCAACCCGAATAAATTCTGTTCCTCCTGAAACCACCTGATAAACAGTTTTTTCAGGGTCAATGTCGGCATGGCTTTGATCAACATAACCAATTTTTACTGTTTCACCAATTTCGAAAGTTCCGTTATCGGCTTTTTCGATGCCCATCATCATGCGGAACAAGGTGGTTTTACCGGCACCATTTGGTCCGATAATGCCTACAATTCCATTAGGTGGAAGCATAAAGTTCAGGTTGTCGAATAACAATTTGTCGCCAAACGCTTTCGAAACGGCAATCGATTCCACCACTTTATTTCCTAAACGTGGTCCGTTGGGAATAAAAAGTTCGAGTTTCTCTTCTTTTTCGCGTTGATCGGCATTTATCAGCTTGTCATAAGCTTCCAAACGGGCTTTCCCTTTTGCGTGTCGTGCTTTTGGAGCCATTCGCACCCATTCCAATTCACGTTCCAGGGTTTTTCGGCGTTTACTCGCTTGCTTTTCTTCACCAGCCATACGAGCCGTTTTTTGTTCCAACCACGATGTGTAATTTCCTTTCCATGGAATTCCTTCGCCACGGTCGAGTTCAAGAATCCAACCTGAAACATTATCGAGGAAGTAGCGGTCGTGGGTAATTGCAATCACCGTTCCGGCATATTGTTGCAGGTGATGTTCCAACCATTCAACCGATTCAGCATCGAGGTGGTTAGTTGGCTCATCGAGCAACAGAATATCCGGATTGCGAAGTAATAAACGGCACAAAGCCACACGACGTCGCTCACCCCCTGACAGATTTTCAATTTTCCATTCTTCCGGTGGACAGCGCAGTGCGTCCATAGCTCGTTCCAGCTTATTGTCTAAATTCCACGCATCGGCATGATCGAGTAATTCCTGCAATTCACCCTGGCGGGCAATCAGTTTATCGAAATCGGCTTCCGGATCGGCAAATTGTTCATTGATTTTATCGTACTCGGCAATCATATCGACAATTTCCTGCACGCCTTCCTGTACAATTTCTTTCACCGTTTTAGTGGGATCGAGTTTGGGGTCTTGTTCCAGATACCCTACGGAATAACCGGGTGAGAAAACCACTTCACCCTCGAAGCTTTTTTCTACACCGGCAATGATTTTTAACAAGGTAGATTTACCAGAACCGTTCAACCCGATAATACCGATTTTAGCTCCGTAGAAAAATGAAAGATAGATATTGTTTAATACTTTTTTTTGAGGCGGAAAGGTCTTACTTACTCCCACCATCGAGAAAATTACTTTTTTATCGTCGGCCATAATTTTATTTTGAGATTTTTTAATTTAGGATTTTAAAATGAATAATGTTTTTTCTGAAAGCAAATGAAACATTAGTTAATTGTTAGTTTTTAATATTGTTTTTCTTAAGCAGTTGCTTTGTTTTTTACCAATTTATTTCAGTTTGATTGTTCTCTCTCAGGTATTTATTTGCCAGCGAAAAATGATTGTTTCCGATAAATCCCCGATAGGCAGAAAGAGGAGAAGGATGAACGGACTTGAGCACCAGATGTCGTTTTGAATCAATAAATTCTCCCTTTTTCTGAGCATACGATCCCCAAAGCATAAATACCAACTGCTTTTTTTCATTTGCCAATAATCGGATAACCGAATCCGTAAAGGTTTCCCAGCCCTTGTTTTGATGCGAACCTGCAAGGTGAGCCTCAACAGTTAATGTGGCGTTGAGCAAAAGAACTCCTTGTTGCGCCCAACGAATTAAATTCCCACTCGTTGGGGTGGTTTTTGTTAAATCACGTTCTATTTCTTTGAAAATATTGAGCAACGAAGGTGGAAATGCCACACCATCATTCACCGAAAAACACAAACCGTGAGCCTGACCATCACCATGATAGGGATCTTGCCCTATTATCACTACTTTCACTTTATCGAAGGGACATTGATCAAAGGCATTAAAAATAAGCGATGCAGGTGGAAATGTCAGTTTGTTTTTATATTCATTTCGAACAAAATCAGTCAGCCTGACAAAATACTCTTTTTCAAACTCGTTTTGTAGAACGGCTTTCCACGAAGATTCTATTTTTACGTCCATGATTTTCAGTACATAAAGTTTATAAAGTTCATAAAGTGATTAGTTCGGTTGATAATTAATTTACTGTCAATTGTCAACTGACAACTATCAACTAATTACTGTTTACCGCTGAATGAAGTTGCTTCATCGCCTTTTCCAATATCCGACGTGAACAAGCCACATTCAGGCGCAAATGGTATTCGCCACCGGGACCGAAAACAGTCCCTTTATTGAGTCCTAATCCAGCTTGTAGCGAAAAGAATTTATGTAGTTCATCGGTTTCCATTCCTAATTCTTCGCAATCCAGCCACACTAAAAATGAGGCTTCCGGAATCATGGGTTTTACCTGTGGTACATTTTTCTTTAGAAAATCAGTAATATATTCTATGTTCCCCTGAACATAATCAAGCATTTGAATCCTCCACTCTTCGCCGTTTTCGTAAGCAGCCACTGCGCCAATGTAGGCAAATATATTACCTGCATTCATTTCTGAAGCTTCCAGGAATTTGGCGAATTTTTGACGCAGTTCAGTATTTGGAATTATATAGGCAGAACTGATTAATCCGGGCATGTTGAACACTTTGGTAGGTGCCATAAAGGTCACCGTATGTTGTTCAGCCCATGCTGAAACAGTGGCAAACGGTGTGTGAGAAGTACAGCCTGGTAAGACCATATCGGCGTGTATTTCATCTGAAATAATGGTCACATTATGTTTCTCACAAACACTGGCAAATTGTTGGAGTTCTTCTTTGGTCCAAACACGTCCACCCGGATTATGCGGATTACAAAGAATAAACAATTTCGTTTTTGACGTAAATTTTTGTTCCAAATCAGCCAAATCCATCACAAATTTCCCCTCAACTTCTTTCAGCTGATTATTTACCAACACTCGATGATTATTTTCAATTACATGAAAAAATGGATAGTACACCGGCGATTGAACAATGATTTCGTCACCCACTTCGGTCAGACTCTGAACCGCAAATGCCAATCCGGGAACGATACCCGGTAGAAAACCTACCCAATCCCGTTTTATATCCCAATTATGATGTTCGCTTATCCATTTCACAGTCAGCGGATAAAAGTTTTTGGGTGACATTGTGTAACCCAGAATAGGATGCTCCAACCGCTGACGTATAGCTTCCAGAATAAAATCAGGCGTACGAAAATCCATATCAGCAACCCAAAGTGGCAATACATCTTCAGTCCCGAAAAGCGTTTTGCAACGTTCAATTTTAATAGCACCGGTGTTGTTGCGGTCAATTATTTCGTCAAAATTGTACTTACCCCTAACCCCTAAAGGGGAACTGGAGTTACTTTCATTTCCTGTATTTTTATTAATATTTTTCATCTTGGTCTTGAAAATAAATTTAGTATTTTCGTTTCTCCCCTTTAGGGGTTGGGGGTCTTTTTAGGGGTTTATTTCAATTATCGGCTTTCCAATACAGGCATTTGGCATCGGAATATCGAGAATGCGAGAAATAGTTGGAGCAATATCAGTAGTTTGATAGGATGCAGAAACAGTTTGTGGTTTTATTTTCCAACCAAAGAAGTAAAGTGGTGTGTACGAAACAATCGAATTTGATTCACCAACCGGATTATTTTTATTGTCCACTTCAATCCAACCCGGCAATAAAGTAATTATTATATCACCAACACAATTTTTATTGGTTGAATTTCTAATTCTGGTCATTTCTGAATTTGAATTTCCGCCCAAATTAAGCACTTGTGATGATTGAATTGCAGACTGAATTCCTTCAAAATCAAGCATAAATTCGGCAACTGTTTTTTGAAAATCGGTAAAATTGAGTTTTTTCTCTTCAATTTTTACTTTATTAAGAAAAATGTTTTTGCCATAGTAGCCCGAAATCCATTTTTCCTGTCCATAAATAGCCATCAAATAGGTGCTCAGCAAAGCCAGTGACCGGTCAGCATTGAAGTAACCTGCCGGAATCTTATTTTCGCCCAGTTCGGTTGGTGAGTGTATCTGAGTTTGATTGCCAAACATATAAATCAGGGTTCGGTCTAAACCCACTTTAACATCTATTTTTTGTAATAAAGTCTGAATTTCTTTGTCCAGTCGAAGGTAAATATCTTCTTTCTCAGCAGATTGAAGTGAAGTTGTTTTCTCGAAAGGGGTGCGAACTGTAAATTGCAACAACAGAATATCCGGTTGACTCTCTGTTCCTAAATGCTCATTTTCGAGAATTTTCAAACCCAGTTCTGTTACTAAACCGTTTGCAGCAGGTGTCGTTCGGAGAATGGATGCCAGTGAATGTTTCCCCTTTTTCGTTGTGGGATCATAAAAGAATCCCCATTTTTTGTCTTCACGATTTGGTTTTGACAAATAGGTATTAATGTTGTATATCGGCCCCCAGGTTCGTGACATATAATTCTGGAAAACGCCATTCACATTCATCTCATCAGCCCAATGCGAAAGCCCGTCGGTATAATATCCGGTTGTAATCCATTTATAATTTACATCGTCTATCCATGCTACGCTTTTTGCCGTATGACCGCCCAGCATAATCGCTTCTTCGGGACTTAAAGCCACCGCGTAACTTTTCGATTTTCCGGGATTAGCAAGTATAATCTCATCGCTAATCGTACTTGCTAATAAGTTGTGAGCTGATAAAGTCTGCTTCGTTCCAATGCCAATTTGGTCATCATCTTGTATTATCGATTGTATTTCATCTTCAGTTCTGTTATAATAATTATTACCTACAATTCCATTATAATAAGGTATCGATCCAGTCATTACGGTGGCTATGTCGGAAGCATTTCCTGCCGAAACAATGTTGTACGAAACATTCCGGCAATTTGCTCCCTGACCGATGATTTTTTTGAAACCGTTCGGGTCGAAGTAGTTCCACAGCAAATCAATGTGTTTTTGCTGCAAACCATCCACCATGATGCCCACTACCAATCGTGGTCGCTCAACTGTTGATGGTTGTGCTGAAACATGCAGGCTTAGAAGCAGAAGAATAGAAATTAAGAAAATATTATGGAGCAAAAATCTCATTTCAATAGTAAACTGTAATGAATAAATTGTAAATCAAAGAAGTCCTTTGGTAGAAGGCAATTCATACTGATAAATATCGCGCTTCACTGCCATTTTTATCGACTTAGCCAATGCTTTGAAGATGCCTTCCAGTTTGTGATGTTCATTATCACCTTCCGCTTTTATATTCAGATTTATACGGGCAGCATCGCTCAGTGATTTGAAGAAATGGTAAATCATTTCGGTGGGTAAATCGCCAATATACTCGCGTTTGAATTCAGCATCGAAAACCAGCCAGGCACGACCACCAAAGTCCAGTGCCACCGAACATAAACAATCGTCCATGGGCAGGTAAAAACCATAGCGTTCGATACCCCGTTTATTTCCTAACGCTTTGCCAAGAGCTTCGCCCAGCGCAATAGCAGTATCTTCAATCGTGTGATGCTCGTCCACTTCTAAATCACCTTTCACTTTAATGCTGAGGTCAGAACCGGAGTGTTTGCCAATCTGTTCCAGCATATGGTCGAAGAATTTTAATCCGGTGTCAATATTGCATTTTCCTGAACCATCCAGATTCAGTTCAATAAAGATATCTGTTTCTTTGGTGGTTCGTTTTACAGTGGCAGTGCGCTCACCGGCAAACAGAAATTCAGCAATTGCATCCCAACTGCTTGTTTGCAAGGCACAAAATTCTGCTAAATTCTTATCTTTCAGAATTTCAGAGTCATCGCTTATCAAAATTGCTTTACATCCCAGGTTTTTAGCCAGTTCCACATCGGTAATCCGATCGCCAATCACGAATGAGCCTGCCAAATCATATTTTTGGGAAAAGTATTCTTTCAGCAAGGCTGTACCCGGTTTTCGGGTTGGCAGATTATCTTCAGAGAAGGATTTGTCGATAAAAATTTTATCGAAACTAATGTCCTCGTTAGCCAGTGTTTGAAGGAATTTAGCCTGAACCGAATCAAAATTAGCTTGAGGATAAACTTCAGTGCCAAGACCATCCTGATTAGTTACCAATGCCCATTCAAAATCCAGTTTCTGACGAATAAAATGCAGATTACGCAAAACGCCCGGCAAAAATTCCATTTGCTCCAGGGTATCAACCTGAAAGGTTACCGGCGGTTCGTTTATGATAGTTCCATCACGGTCAATGAAAAGTACTTTCTTTTTGATTATTTCTGGCATGACTTATAATTTAATGACCCCTAAATCCCCTAAAGGGGACTTGAAGACCAGATTTAAAGTGAATTAAATAAATGTCCTTGATTTAAATCAAAATAATTTACAAAAATAGTCTATTTATAGAACAAATAAAAACAAGTGGACTATTATAATTCCCCTTTAGGGGTTAGGGGCCAACTCCATTTTCAAAAACTTTCCCGTTTCGCTGGTTTTATGGTGTGCGATTTCGCTTGGCGTTCCGGTACAGATAACTTTTCCCCCGGCTGCACCACCTTCCGGACCAATATCGATAATATGATCGGCCACTTTGATTACATCAATATTATGTTCGATTACGATTACTGTATTTCCTTTATTTACAAGGCGGTTGAGCACGCCGAGTAACACACGGATATCTTCAAAATGCAATCCGGTGGTTGGTTCATCCAGAATATATAGCGTTTTTCCGGTGTCGCGTTTAGACAATTCGGTGGCTAATTTTACCCGTTGACTTTCGCCGCCCGAAAGGGTTGTACTTGATTGTCCGAGTTTGATGTAACCAAGTCCGACATCCTGCAATGTTTTGATTCGATTCAGAATATTAGGTTGATTTTCGAAAAAGTCAACAGCCTGATCGATAGTCATATTCAGTACATCGGCAATCGATTTTCCTTTGAAGCGCACTTCGAGTGTTTCCTTATTGTAACGCTTACCGTCACAACTTTCGCAAGGAACATACACGTCGGGCAGAAAATTCATTTCAATGGTTTTATATCCATTTCCACCACACACTTCACAGCGACCACCAGCCGTATTGAACGAAAAACGTCCCGGTTTATAACCACGGATTTTAGCTTCGGGCAGGGTTACGAAAACATTTCGAATATCTGAAAAAACACCGGTGTAAGTAGCAGGGTTCGAACGTGGAGTGCGACCAATAGGCGATTGATCCACTTCCACCACTTTATCTATATTCTCAAGTCCTTCTATACTTTTGTATGGCAAAGGATCTTGTAACGATTTGTAAAATTCCTGACTCAGAATAGGCTGCAGGGTTTCGTTTATCAAGGTTGACTTACCACTGCCTGAAACTCCCGTTACACAAATCATTTTTCCGAGCGGGAAGCTGACATTTATATTCTTCAGATTGTTTCCTGTTGCACCTTTCAGTGTTAGGAAAAGCCCATTACCCTCTCTGATTTTTTGCGGAAGTTCAATCCGTTTTGTCCCGTTCAGGTAAGCAGAAGTAAGCGTATTGGCAGTAAGCATTTCTTGCGGTGTTCCGGCAAAAACAACTTCACCACCCAAGCGACCGGCGTGTGGTCCCAGGTCAATAATATAATCGGCAGCCATCATCATATCTTTGTCGTGTTCCACCACAATAACGGAGTTTCCGCTATCACGCAATTGTTTTAGTGAACGAATAAGGCGCTGATTATCCCGCTGATGTAATCCGATACTGGGTTCATCTAGAATGTAAAGCACATTTACCAATTGCGAACCAATTTGTGTAGCCAGTCGTATGCGCTGACTTTCACCGCCCGAAAGTGATTGTGAACTACGGTTCAACGATAAATAATTCAACCCAACGTCTAATAAGAATTGAAGTCGTGTTCTTATCTCTTTTAGAATTTCAGCGGCAATTGTTTTTTGTTTTTCCGACAAATGAATCTCCACCTTATTCAGCCATTCCGATAATTCTGCAATATCCATGGCCGATAACTCTGCAATATTTTTATCGTGCATACGGAAATGGAGCGATTCTTTCCGAAGTTTAGCCCCTTTACATTCCGGACATACAATTGATTTTGAAAATTGGTTAGCCCATTTTTGTTCCGTTGCTGAAGCACCGTTTTCAGTCTGCATTTCAATGTATTTCAGAATGCCATCGTAACTCAGAAAATAATTTGTGCCAATCGATTGATTTTTAATGTGTAAGCGTTCTTCTGTACCATTCATTATTTCGTCCATGGCTTCCTCCGGAATATCGGCAACCGGAGATTTCAAATTACAGTCGTATTTTTCCAATATCGCTTCCACCTGCCAAAAAATCGTGGTTGCCTTGTGTTTTCCGAGTGGTGAAATAGCTCCATTGTATATACTTAGCTTTTTATCCGGAACAATTTTATCCATGTCAATCTGGTTGACAAATCCAAGTCCTTTACACTTATGACAAGCGCCGTGTGGCGAATTGAACGAAAAGTTATGAGGTGCAGGTTCGTCGTACGAAATGCCGCTGGTAGGGCACATCAACATTTTACTAAAATAACGGGTTTCGTCGCTATCTTTTTCCAACAACATGACGATGCCATTGCCCTGTTGCATTGCTTTTTGCATCGATTGTTTCAGGCGGGCGCGGTCTTTTTCGCTTACTGATAACTTATCAATCACCACTTCGATGTCGTGGTTTTTGTAGCGGTCGAGCTTAAGACCGTGTGTGGCTTCGCGCACTTCACCGTCGATACGGACATGTAAATAACCCTTTTTGCGAATTTGCTCAAAAAGTTCTTTGTAATGTCCTTTTCGGCCACGAACCAAGGGCGAAAGCAAGAAAGTCTTTTTGCCTTCGTAGTCTTTCAGAATTAAATCAACAATCTGATCTTCAGAGTATTTCACCATTTTTTCACCCGTAACATACGAAAATGCCTCGCCGGCTCGTGCAAAGAGTAAACGCAGAAAGTCATAAATTTCGGTGGTGGTACCAACGGTGGATCGTGGATTTTTGTTGGTCGTTTTTTGCTCAATGGAGATAACCGGACTTAAACCGGTTATTTTATCCACATCGGGACGTTCCATATTCCCCAGAAAACTTCGGGCATAAGCCGAGAAAGTCTCTATGTAACGGCGCTGCCCTTCTGCAAAAATGGTGTCGAAAGCGAGTGATGATTTTCCACTTCCGCTTAGACCGGTAATCACAGTCAGGGCATCGCGTGGGATCGAAACATCGATATTTTTGAGATTATGAACCCGTGCGCCAATTACTTCTACATACTCTGAAGCTTCTACGGGTTGTATTTCGGGAATTGTAGTCAAAACGATTTTATTTTAGAACTTGCAAAGATACGAATTACAAAACGAGTGGGCAAGGGAAAAGGTTCGGATAAAACACAAAAAATCCGAAACAGGTTAATCGTTTAGAGTAGGTAGTTTATAGTTAATAAATTGCAAATATAGAATAAAAAAATATCAGAATAATCACAGAGTTGGAACAGTTGAATCACTTTACTGAAAATTATCAAATTAATAATTTCTAATTAAAATGAGAAATTGAGCATTAAGATGTAGCAAAAAATCTAGTTTGTATGTCGGTAAAAAATGTTATTATATGTAGAATAAAGTACAGTAAATCAATGATATGTAGTATTATTAATGATTTTAAATCTATTTAATTTAAAATTATTAATAATACAGATGTTATGTCGGAGAATATTGTATCTTTGTTATTATTTGGCTATTTATAAGATGTTTATTAAATAAATTTCTACAAATTTTACGCAACAATTAATCTTAAAAAAAATGATACAGAAAGATTTGAAAAATGCAAGAATACTAATTGTAGATGACTTGCAAACGAATATCGATATATTAACAGAACTTTTGGCTATGGATGGTTATCTGAATATAGAAACCACTACTAATCCACGAGAAGTGTTAGATAGGACAAAATCATTTGATCCGGATTTAATTTTACTTGATTTGATGATGCCTTATCTTTCCGGCTTTGATGTGATGGATTTGCTTACTGTCGAGAAACAAAAATCTTTAAATCCAACTAAATATCTGCCTATTCTTGTTTTAACGGCCGATGCAAGTCAGGATGTACGGCTTAAAGCTTTAGCCGCCGGAGCAAAAGATTTTTTATCTAAGCCATTTGATTTGTTAGAAGTTAGATTAAGAATCAAAAATTTGCTTGAAACACAGTATCTTTTTCAATTAATGACCGAAAAACAACTGACACTGGAAGAAAAAGTGATTACTTTTCTGAAAATAAGCGATGAATGGTACAGATAAACTAATTATGGCATTGATTAGTAAATAAATACAGTACGATGAATCCTAGCCTTAAAAATGCCAACATTCTGATTGTTGATGATACAATTTCCAATATTGAGTTATTGGAATCTTTGCTTAAGCATGCAGGATACAGTAATCTGAAGTCAACAACCGACTCGCGTGAAGTTGCTGAGTTGTATGAGTCATTCCAACCCGATTTGATCTTGCTTGATTTGATGATGCCTTACCTGAGTGGTTATGATCTGCTGATTCAACTTAAAAAATTAATTCCGGCGAAAATGTTTTTGCCGATACTCGTACTTACTGCCGAATTAAGCCATGAAACCAGGCAACGAGCTTTATCGGGCGGAGCGAAGGATTTTCTTTCAAAACCTTTTGATATAGATGAAGTACTGGTTCGCATAAAGAACTTGCTCGAAACACGTTACCTTCAGCAATTGCTCGAAAACCACAATAAAAACTTAGCAATAAAGGTAAAAGAGCGTACCCGTGAGCTTGAGAAAGTAAACCATCAACTTTTATCTGCAAATCAGGAACTGGAAGTGCTTGACAAGGCCAAACTTGAGTTTCTACACCTGATAAGTCATGAAATACGGACTCCACTTAACGGGATTAAAGGATTTACTAATATTCTAAAAAGACGGATTGATTCGCCCGAGCTGCTTGAATATCTTCAATACCTCGAGACATCAGCTGACCGACTCGAAAAGTTTTCAAACCGGGCTTTACTGATAACCGAATTACGTACTCAGGTATACAAAATTCAACTGGAAGTATTACCTATCTTTATGCTTTTAGATGAGACAAAAAAACAATTGAGAGAAAAAATTGAAAAAAAAAATATTCAGATTGAAATCCAGAAAGATGTTGACTTATCGCTTATTAAGGTCGATTTGAGATTAATCCAGATTTGCTTTGAATGCCTGATTGATAATGCCGTGAAATACTCGCACATGAATGCTACTGTAATTATGAATGCCTATTCCGACTCAAAAAATACAATCATTGAAATCATTGATCAGGGTGTGGGTTTCTCAACTCTGGCATTGAAAAATATCTTCAGGTTTTTCAGTTTTGGTGATAAACATGTAGATCAAAATACCGGATTGAATCTGGCTTTAGTAAAATTAATCATGGATGCGCATCATGGCGAAATTAAAGTGACAAACAATAAACCCTCCGGGGCGATAGTGAAGTTGAGTTTTAAGGGTTAATCGCGAGAACCATCTTAAATTCAATTAAAAATTTAATGTATTAAGTATGAATTTCGAAGATAAAGATAAAAATGAACTAATTCAGGAATTAATTTTGCTGAAGAATGAGAATGAATTGCTAAGTTCTAAACTTGCTGTTGGAATTAGTGATAAAGAAAGTATTGGTAAGAGTGAATTGAGGTATGAGCTTTTCTTCGAGAATAATCATTCAACGATGCTTTTGATTGACCCTGAAACAGGAAAAATTATTGATGCAAATCCCGCTGCCTGCCAGTTTTATGGCTGGACAAGGGCAGAAATACAAAAAATGAGTATTTCGGATATAAATACGCTTTCGGTTTCAGAGATAAAGGCTGAAATGCAAAATGCCATAGAGCAGAAACGTCAACATTTCTTTTTTAAACATCGTTTGGCAACCCACGAAATCAGGGATGTGGAAGTATATTCCGGTCCCATAAAGTTTGAAAATAAAACTTACCTCTATTCAATTATTCACGATATTTCAGACCGGATACAAGCAGAGGAAAAATTGCAAAAAAGCGAAGAAAAATACCATCGTATTTTCGAAACTGCTCAGGATGCCTACTATGAATCATCAGCAGAAGGTATTCTACTCGACATAAGTCCATCCATCGAAATATTATCCAATGGGCAATATACCCGTGCTGATTTGATTGGTAAATCCTTACTGGATTTTTATGACAACTCAGAAGCCCGTGCGGCCTTATTTTCTGAATTAATTTCCAAAGGGAAAGTAATCGATTATGAGTTGACACTCAAAAATAAAGATGGCTCAATTATTCCTGTAGCCATATCAACCAGCCTTATCAAAGATACAGAAGGAAATTCAGTCAAGATTACCGGAAGTATCCGCAATATTACAAATCGTAAAATAGCAGAGGATAAAATAAGAATAAGCGAAGCAAAGTATCGGAGTATTTTTGAAACAGTTCAGGATGCCTATTATGAAGCATCACCTGAGGGAATCTTACTCGATATAAGCCCATCCATCGAAACTCTTACCAGTGGTCAATATACCCGCGAAGAATTGATAGGTAAATCCTTGGTTAACATGTCTGCCGACTCCGATGCACGTGCCCGATTTTATACCCAATTAATGTTGCAGGGTAAAGTAATTGATTATGAACTGTCATTACTAAACAAAGATGGTTCAATTGTACCGGTAGCCATATCAACCAGCCTTATCATCGATGCAGATGGAAATCCGCTTAAGATAACCGGAAGTATACGTGATAATACAGAACGAAAACAAGCCGAGATTGCTTTAATGGCAAGTGAAGATAAATATCGAACATTGATTGAATCACAATCTGAGGGAATAGGTTTAGTGGATGAAAATGAAGTATTTACCTTTGTAAATCCGGCAGCTTTAAAGATATTCGAAACCGATAATTTAATTGGACTGTCCTTATTCGATTTTCTAACAGCCTCTGAAATCCTAAAAATTCATCAGCAAACTCAAAATCGACGAAAGGGATTTTCGAACAATTATGATTTACAGATACTTACCCCAAAAGATAATGTTAAGTATCTAAGTGTTAGTACTCAGCCAAAATATGATGCAAATGGCAAATATCAAGGCGCTTTTGGTGTTTTTAGCGATATAACAGAACGCAAGAATGCCCAGGATGCTTTAAAAGTAAGTGAAGATAAATACCGCAAAGATTTACAGGTACTAAATTCAATTCTTGAAAGTCCTGTAAATATTATCGTTTTCTCGCTTGATACAAATTACTGTTACTTAGCTTTTTCAAAATATCATGCACAAACGATGAAACAGATTTGGGGTATTGATATTCAGGTAGGTATGAATATGCTTGATATGATTACAAACCCTAATGAAAGGCTAAAATCTAAAATAAACTTTGACAGAACCTTAAGCGGTGATTATTTTGATCTGATTGAAGAGTATGGTGATGTTGATTTGTACCGGACTTATTATGAAAACTTTTATAACCCGGTAAAAAACAATACTGGACAAATTATAGGTATTTCTGTTTTTGTTCTTGATATTACAGAGCGAATGCAGTCATCTAAAAGGCTTGAAATTAGTGAAGAACGTTTCAGTCAGGTAGTAGCACAAAGCAATGAAGTGGTGTGGGAGATAAATGCTGACGGTTTGTATCTATTCCTTAGCCCGATTGCAGAAGATATTTATGGCTATTCCCCCGAAGAAATGATTGGGAAAATGCATTTTTATGACCTGTTGCCGGAAGTACAGAGTGAACAAATAAAAAAACGTGCTTTAGAATTTTTTCAGAAGACGGATAATCTCACTAATTTCATTTCTATAATTGTAAGGAAAGACGGTATCGAAAGAATTATATCGAGCAATGGCGTTCGGGTTTTAAACGACCATGGGGAAACCATTAGTTTCAGGGGAGTTGCTGCTGATATAACTGACAGGGTAGAAGCTGAAAAAGAGATAACAAAATTCCACACCATAGCCGATCAGGCTAATTATGGCGTAGTAATAACATCTATTGACGGAACGCTTCTTTATGTAAACAATGCTTATGCCCGTATGCTTGGTTGGGAAGTTTCAGATTTATTGGATACAGAGCCAACTGCTGTACATAACGAAGAACAATATCCAAGAGTTAAAGAAATTATTGCGCTCATAATGTCAAAACGCGAATGTACAGCCGAAGAGCTTTACTATTTGCGAAAAGATGATTCTACTTTTCCGGCAGAAATGAATGCCAAGGTTATTTATGATGAAAAAAATGTTAATCAATATATTTCATTTACGGTTATTGATATTTCGGAGCGAAAAAGAAACGAAGAAGAGTTCCAGAAAATCTACAAAGCAGTGGAGCAAAGTCCGGTAATGACCGTAATTACCAATTTAGCCGGCCATATTGAGTATGTCAATCCTGCTTTTACGAAAGTAACCGGTTATACGAAAGAGGAACTTATTGGTCAAAATCCGAGAATACTTAAATCGGGCGAAAAATCGGAGGAAGAATATAAAAACCTGTATGATAGGCTCAGTTCGGGACACGAATGGAAAGGTGAGTTTCATAATAAGAAGAAAAACGGAGAAATGTATTGGGCAGGAGCGCTTATTTCGCCGATATTTGATTCGAACTGTAAAATAACGCATTATGTTTCGGTTGAAGAAGACATAACGCATCAAAAACAAATTGAAAAAGAATTACTGGAGTTAAACTCAAATTTGGAGCAAAAAGTAGAATTAAGAACAATTGAACTCAATGAGCTTAACCAAAGACTTGAAAAAGAGCTGGTTGAACGCTTTCGGATAGAAAAAGATTTACGTTGGAATGAAACTTTACTTCAGTTAATGGCCAATTCCTCACCCTTAGGCTTTTTAATTGTAGATAACCGAACAGACGATATTTTATATTTCAACGATCGTTTTTGCCAGATTTGGGAGATTGAACAACTGGCTGACCGAATGTACCGGGGCGAATTGAAAAACAATGATATTATTCCTTATTGTCTGCCTGTATTAACTGATATTCCGGCGTTTGCTGAATCCTGTACTCCATTACAGGATGAAAATAACCGGGTTGTAGTGGAAGATGAAATTCCATTTACCCAAAATCGCACCGTCAGGAGGTTCAGTACTCAGATTCGGGGCGAAAATGATGAGTATTTTGGACGATTTTATATTTTCGAAGAAATAACCGAACGTAAACGAGCTGAAGTGGAACTGCTTGATAGTGAGCAACGGTTCTCGTTATTTATGGACTATTTGCCGGCTCTTGTTTTTATAAAAGACAATGATAGTAAAATGATTTATGCCAACAATGCCATGGAAACTGGTTTAGGTGTTTCGGAGTGGATAAATAAATCATTATTTGATACTTTCGATCATGAAACAGCTGAAAGAATACTGGCAGATGATAAAAAAACCCTTGAAAAAGGATATCAGATTATCGAAGAAAGTTTTGCTAATCTCGATGGAAAATTGCATGATTACGAAACACAGAAATTTGCAATTCCCCAAAAAGGAAAAAAACCACTGATTGGAGCTATAGCATTGGATATTACGCTGCGAAAACAGGCAGAATTTAAAGTTTTGCAAGCCAAAGAAGAAGCTGAGAAAGCCAATTTGGCCAAAAGTGAATTCTTATCACGCATGAGTCATGAATTGCGGACACCTATGAATTCAATTCTTGGATTTGCTCAGTTGCTCCAAATGGGTGAACTGAATGTGAGTCAGAAAAGAGGAGTCAATCATATCCTTGGCAGCGGAAAATATTTACTTAATTTGATAAATGATGTGCTGGATATCTCGCGCATTGAAGCAGGCAATTTGGCCGTCTCCATTGAGCCTGTTCATTTAAAACCTATTTATGCTGAAATGTTGGATGTTATGAACCCTCAGGCTAGCAAAAAAGGTGTCCGCTTAAATCTTATTGATTCGAGGGCAAATAATCTTTATGTATATTGCGACAGACATAATTTCAAACAAATAATGCTGAACTTGCTAAATAATGCTATAAAATACAACAAAGACGGCGGAGCAGTAAGTATAAAAACAGAAACCCGTCTGAACAATGACATTCCATTTATCCGGATTTCAATAACGGATACGGGCATTGGAATTCAACCCGAAGATATTCCGAAATTATTCACTCCATTTGAGCGTATCGGATCTGAAAAAACCTTAATTGAAGGAACCGGTTTGGGATTGGCCATCATAAAAAGAATAATGACTGTTATGCGAGGAACCTACGGTGTAGAAAGTATTCCTGATAAAGGAAGTACTTTCTGGATAGAACTGCCACAGGCCGAAAGTCAACACGATGCGCTTGATAAATCACAGCAAATGAAAGAAATTGTAGCACGTTCGAGTCAACACAGTGGTATTATTTTATATATTGAGGACAATGTATCGAATATCGAACTGATAGAAGAAGTTCTTGACAAAAAACGGCCGGGTATTAATGTAATTACCAGTATTTATGGAAAAGAAACCCTGAAACTGGCCATCGAATATAAGCCTGATTTGATTTTACTTGATTTGAATTTGCCCGATATGGACGGTGCTGAAGTCCTTAAAATAATTTTAGGAAACGATAAGACAAAAGATATTCCGGTGGTTATTATCAGTGCTGATGGTATGCAATATCAGGTTGACAAATTACTCAAAGCCGGTGCCAAAAAATACCTGACTAAACCCCTCGATATTTCTGTTTTCTTAAAGATAATTGATGAAATATTTACATTGAAGTAATATCGAATTAGAGGACTTGATTAATTTCCAAACTAATAAGATATTATTGGCTAAAGCCAATAGGGATTATACAAGTTGTAAGTATCTGATATATTGAATTAAATATTTTAAAACAAAGAAATGTTCCATCCGCGTACTATTATCAAAACGAAAGAACTAATATAATCTCTAATATACTTATTACAGCTTTCGGGCAGCTAAAGCAGCCGGCAACTGATACCCAGGATAATTCGGGTTTCGCTAAAAGCGACTAAAACATGATTAATAGATTACAGGTCTTATGTCCTATTTACAAACATAAAGCCATTTACCCAAAAGACCAAAAACCAAAATATGATAGATTCTGATTTAAAAAATGCTAACATCCTACTGGTTGATGACCAGCAGGCTAATATAGATATTTTGCACGACTTCCTTGAAATGCAGGGATATACTAACCTTCGAACCACTACCGACTCACGGGAAGTTGCCCAATTAATACTTGATTTTGATCCCGATATTATTTTGCTTGATTTGATGATGCCTTATATGAGTGGATTTGACATCATGGAACAACTGAAAACCATCGTCTCACCCAGTATTTATTTGCCTATTTTGGTCCTTACGGCTGACGTTACACTTGAAACAAAGCGAAAAGCACTTAAGTCGGGAGCGAGTGACTTTTTGTCCAAACCATTTGATTTGATAGAGTTGAGTGCACGCGTAAATACCCATTTGCAAATACGATTTAAAAATGAGCAGATTAATAACTATTCGGCTCTATTGGAAAAGCTGATAGCCACCAAGGATAAATTTTTTTCCATCATTGCCCACGACCTTCGAAATCCCTTTGTAGGAATTGAAAATTTCACAAAGATTTTGTTGAAATTAGGAAACTATGATCCCGGGGATATGGAAAGTCAGTTGAAAACGATACATTCTACGGCTCAGCAAGGTCATGAATTGCTTGAAAACCTGCTCCGCTGGGCCAGGTCGCAAACTGACAGTATTGAATTAAATACCGAAGTATTCCGGCTAAGCGTCGCTGTAGCTAACTGCATCAGTTTATTGCAAACCCAGGCCGATAATAAGAATATAAAACTGCTTTGCGAGGTTTCGGAGGAAATTCTGATGGATTCGGATCAGGATGTGCTCGAAACGATTATCCGAAACCTGATGTCAAACTCGGTGAAATACACATCTTCCCAGGGTTCAGTGACGATACAGGCTGCAAAGTTAGCCGACGAAATCATAATTTCAATTTCTGATACTGGAATTGGAATTCCGGAGGACGTTCAGAAAAACCTTTTCCGCATTGATAATAAACTCCAGTCGCAAAAAGGAACAGCAGGGGAAAAAGGTTCAGGACTTGGATTAATTCTGTGTAAAGAATTTATTGATAAGCTTGGTGGAACTATTTCGGTGAAAAGTGAAGTGGACAAAGGAACGACTTTTAGTTTCAGCCTGCCCAATACGATTGATTGAAGAAACAGTTAACATGTTTTGGTTATAATATTTAGTAGCAATAAAAATAATGAAGAACTATTCACTATCTTTGTGAATGGATTTTTTCATCATTTAACCTGAGTTTTTTCTGATTCTCTATCTATGGCTCAGAAAATTAATAAGGGAAGAGATACTTTCGAAATCATTAGCTACTAAAGGGTTTTATAAACCATCAACTGGTAAGGGTATAATCATGGAAATCCTTAACACTCCTCACTCTCAAACCATGACAAATCCTTTTATAAAAGAAGCATAAACTAGATCACGATGGAAAATAAATTGAACAAACTACTGACACATCAGATTAAAAAACATTTTGGCTCTACTGACCATTTGCCGGAAGAGCTAAAGTCGCTACTAAAGGATATTAACAATACCTATAATGACTTTGATATTGATGTCCAATTGAGTCATAATTCGTTAGAAATCAGTTCAAAAGAGCTACATGAGGCTTTTCAGATACATAGCCATTACGCCGAAAATCAACAGGAAACCATTGCGAAAATAAAAGAAGCAATAGCTGCACTCAATTCTACAGATCAGAAGCTCCCTGCCGAAAGTGAAACGAATGATTCTGAGAGCACTAATCTGTTTGATTCTCTCATCAGATTAATTGAGGAACGTAATCAGGCAACAGAAGCACTGAAACAAAGTGAATCAAAATACAGTGAAGTTGTTGAAAATGTGAAAGAAATTATCTTCCAGACCGATACGAATGGATTGTGGCTATTTCTGAATAAAGCCTGGGAAGAAATTACCGGATTTAGTGTTGATGAATCGTTGGGGCAGTTATTTTTAAATTACGTTCACCCTGACGACAGGCAACGCAATATGGAATTATTTGAGCCTTTAATAAACCGTAAAAAAGACTATTGCCGTCACCAGATACGTTATTTAACGAAAGATGGCGGTTTCAGGTGGATTGAAGTATTTGCACGCTTGGGCTTGAACGACCGCGATGAAATTACAGGCACGTATGGTACACTGCAGGATATTACTGAAAGCAAACAAGCGGAAGAGGAAATGGAAATTCTTCTGGACCGTTTTAATAAAATATCCACCCGTGTCCCCGGAGTTTTGTATCAATTCTTATTACGCCCCGACGGAAGTTCCTGCTTCCCATTTGCCAGTGAAGCTATTTCAAGCATTTACAGGGTTAGTCCCGAGGAAGTCCGCGAAGACGCTTCAAAGGTGTTTTGCAGAATTCACCCCGATGATTATGATGGTGTTTTAGCTTCGATTCAGGAATCAGCTAAAAATTTAACTCCATGGCAACATGAATATCGGGTGAAATTTGACGATGATACTGTTCTTTTCCTTTTTGGTAATGCTTTGCCTCAGATGGAGGAAGATGGTTCGGTACTCTGGCATGGTTTCATTACCGATATTAGCGAACGTAAGCAAGTTGAGGAAAAATTAAAAACAAGTGAACAAAATTTCCGCACTTTTTTCGGTTCTATTGCCGATTTATTGTTTGTACTGGATGCCAATGGGAACATGATCGATGTGAACGAAACGGTTATTAAACGCTTAGAATACTCCAAAGAAGAGTTGATGGGGCAATCGGTTTTGATGGTACATCCCGAAGCCAGAAGAGAAGAAGCAGGAAAAATAGTTGGCGAAATGATTGCCGGGACTAAAGATTTTTGTCCGGTGCCGGTAATTTCAAAAAACGGTGTAGAAATTCAGGTTGAAACCAGGGTATACCCGGGTGTTTGGGATGGAGAACCTGCTTTGTTTGGTGTTGTAAAAGATGTAACACAGGTTAAACAATCGGAAGAGAAATTCTCCAAGGCATTTCAGTCAGGATCTAATCTGATGGCTATTTCAACTATCAGTACGGGTCGATATATTGATGTGAATGATATGTTTTTACGGGTTTTAGGATTCAGCAGAGAAGAGGTCATTGGCAAAACATCGCAGGAACTCAATCTTTTTGAAGATATGAAGCAACGGGATTTAGTGAAATCAACCATCGACGAAAATGGTTTTGCCAAAGGTATTGAGGTAAATGTCAGAACCAAAACCGGTAAAGAACTGATTGGCTTATTCTCAGCCACTTATATTCATATCGACGAAGAACCCTGCTGGCTCACCACGATGACAGATATCACCCAACGGAAACAGGCTGAAGAGGCCTTGCAAGAAAGTGAAAACCTGCGACGTTCAGTAATGGATACAACAAGCGATCTTATTTTCGTGAAGGACAGGGAATGCCGGTTTGTATACATTAACCCCGCTGGAAGTAAAATATTTGGTAAAACTCAGGAAGAGTTAATTGGATATTCAGATGCTGAAATGATGACTAATAAACAGGCATCGGAACAATTAACAGCGAATGACAGACGCATAATGGAAGAGGGCAATACTGAAACCTTCGAAGAAGATATTGTTGGGGCAGATGGCAAGTTATACACATTTTTAACAACCAAAGCGCCGCGATTTGATGGACAGGGAAATATCATTGGACTGATAGGTGTGGCTCACGATATTACCGAGCGTAAACAGGCAGAAAAAGAATTACAGAATAGCGAAACCTTGCTTCGCTCCATTATGGATACCACTTCAGACGTTATATTTGTGAAAGACAGAGAATGTCGTTTCGTATATATCAACCCCGCAGGCTGTAAGCTTAACGGAAAAACCCCGGAGCAGCTAATCGGGCATTCAAAAGCCGATTTTATGACCAATTTAGTAGAATTAGCTAAATTTATGGCGGATGATATGCGCATCATTGAAGGAGGAAAATCTGAAACTTTTGAAGAGGAAATTTATGGGGCGGATGGGAAGTTATATACCTTTCATACTACCAAAGTACCACGATATGATGGAATGGGTAATATAATTGGATTAATTGGAGTTGCTCACAATATTACTAAACGTAAGCTGGCAGAAGCTGAACTTGAAGAAAGCCGGGAAAAATACAGAGGTTTGTCTGAAGCATCCTATGAGGCTATCTTCATTTCTGAAAAAGGAGTTTGTATCGAGCAAAATCAGGCCGGCGAAACGATGTTCGGTTATACTACCGAAGAAGCATTAACCCGCTATGGAACTGACTGGATTATACCTGAAGACCGTGAAATGGTGATGAATAATATGATATCGGGTAATGAAGAACCCTACGAAGCAACGGCATTACGAAAAGATGGCAGCACATTTCCCTGCATTTTATGAGGCCGAATGACGCACTATAAAGGAAAAGATGTGCGGGTTACTTCCTTAACCGACATTACTGCCCGTAAAAAAGCAGAAGATGAAGTGAAACGGGTATCAGCCCGCCTTTCGTTGGCTACGCAAGCCGGTGGTGTGGGCGTATGGGATTATGACTTAGTTAATAATTCTCTGTTTTGGGACGAACAGATGTTTTCGCTTTATGGTTTCCCAAAAGAGGAATTTAGTGGCGCTTATGAAACATGGAAAGCCGGACTACATCCCGATGATGCAGCGCGAGGCGATGCCGAAATACAAATGGCAATCAATGACGAAAAAGAATTTGATACGGAATTTCGTGTCGTTTGGTCGGATGGTTCAATACATAGCATTAGAGCCCTGGCCATTGTTCAACGAGATGTTGATGGACAGGCAGTTAGAATGATTGGGACTAACTGGGATATTACAGAGAAGAAAATGAATGAAGAGAAACTCATGAAAGCTGTGGAAGCTGCCGATGCCGCCAACAAAGCCAAATCGGAATTTTTAGCCAATATGAGTCACGAAATTCGTACCCCACTTAATGGAGTGATTGGTTTTACCGATTTACTCAGAAGTACTCCGCTTACTAAAGTTCAGGAACAGTATGTGAAAAATGCCAATGCTTCGGGGTATGATTTACTTCGAATTATCAACGATATACTTGATTTTTCCAAAATTGAAGCCGGAATGTTGGAATTGGATCATACCGAAACCGATATGATTGAACTGCTTGGACAAAGTGTCGATATCATTAAATATGCCGCTGAAAAGAAAAAATTGGAACTCTTACTTGATATTGACCCCAATATGCCACGTTTTGCAACAGTTGATGCTGTACGGCTTAAACAGATATTTGCCAATTTGATGGGGAATGCTATCAAGTTTACCGAAAAAGGAGAAATTGAACTAAAAGTCAGCTACACGGATTTGGGAAGCAAACAAGGCCGGTTCAGTTTCTCAGTCCGCGATACAGGGATAGGCATTACTGAAGAGCAGGAGAAAAAACTATTTAAGGTTTTTAGTCAGGCTGATAGTTCCACTACCCGAAGATTTGGTGGTACCGGACTGGGCCTGGTAATTTCGGATATGATAGCCCGGAAAATGGGTAGTAAGATAAATATAAAAAGCGTATTCGGAAAAGGAACAACCTTCTATTTTGAAATTGAAACTGATATTGAGCATGGCGAACTGGTTGACAAAACGGCTATTCTTGCCATAAAACGCTGTTTAGTCATTGATGACAACAAAAATAATCGTGTTATTCTTGAACATAGCCTGGCAAATTGGGGCATTGAATGTGTAACCTGCGATAATGGATTGGATGCTCTGAAAATAATTGAAAACTCCGGACACTTTGATATAATTATTTGTGATTATCACATGCCTTATATCGATGGACTGGAAACCATGAGGTTGATTCGCGAAAAATTCAATTTTCCAGTTGATAAACAACAGATTATCCTGTTACATTCTTCGTCGGACGATGCCGAATTACAACAGAAATGTGATGCATTAGCAGTGCGTTTTAGATTGACAAAACCGGTAAAGACAGACGAACTTTATGACTATTTGTGCCAATCATTAGTGCCCGATAGAACTAATAAACTGATCGATACACAAAATCTGGAAATACAGGAAAAACCCAAAGTTCCTACTATTTTGATTGCTGAAGATAACGATTTCAATTTGATATTAATTAAAGCCATGGTTTTAAGAATACTTCCAACTGCACGGATTATTGAGGTTGTAAATGGTAAAGAAGCCGTGATGTTTTGTAGAAAAGAACAACCCGACCTCATACTGATGGATATACAAATGCCAATAATGAATGGTCTGGAAGCCACTGAAACAATTCGGGAGTTGGAAAAAGATAGTGCTAATCATACTTCAATCGTAGCCTTAACAGCCGGAGCTTTAAAAGGAGAACAGGAGAAATGTATGAATGCAGGCATGGATGACTATTTGACAAAACCAATTGATAATCATTTGTTTAATAAAATGTTATTAAAATACCTAAGTGTTGAAAATTGATATGCTAAGTTGTAAAAAATTATTTTAATTATTTATGATATTAATTGCTGATAGTGGCTCAAGCAAAACACATTGGTGTCTGTTGCAGAGTGGGGTAGTAGTGAGTGAAATTTTCACTGATGGAATTAATCCCTTTTATCAAACCGAGTTGGAAATTATTACTTTGCTGGATTTACAGCTTGTTCCAACCTTGCCTGAATGTACGATTGAGCAGATTTTCTTTTATGGTGCGGGTTGTTCCTTCCCTGAAAAGAAATTGGTGGTAAGTCAGGCCTTAATTCGATTTTTTGGCAATGCCATGATTGATATACAAAGCGATTTGTTGGCAGCTGCCCGCTCACTTTTTCAACACGATAAAGGCATTGCGTGCATATTGGGAACAGGTTCTAATTCGTGTTTTTACAACGGAAAAGAAATTGTGCAAAACGTCTCGCCGCTGGGATATATACTGGGTGATGAAGGTAGTGGGGCAGTGCTGGGAAAGTTGCTGATTGCCGATTGTCTGAAAAATCAGTTGTCCGAAAGACTTGCTGCTAAACTACTTGCTGATTTTGAACTGACTCCGGCTATGATTCTCGAAAGTGTTTATAAAAAGCCTTTCCCCAATCGTTTTTTGGCTAAATTCACACCTTTTATTTTGGAACACATTGAAGAACCGGCCATTTTTAATCTGGTCTACGATTCATTCGATGCTTTTTTTGTGCGAAATGTGTGCCAATACCCTCTGGAAGATGTGAAAGTGGGTTTTGTTGGTTCTGTTGCTCATTATTTTCGCGATACACTTGAAATCGTAGCTTCAGAACGTGGCATTGTGATTTCAGAAATTCTTCAGAATCCAATGAGTGGGTTGGTGAGTTACCATAGCAATTTTGCTGTAAATAGCTAAAAAAAGTGAGTTCCGTATGTTGATTTTTATTGCAAAATTCAATATACTGAACTCACCCAAACAATAGCTAATTGAAATCCAGTAACTGCGATTTCTTTCTATTTCTTTTCGATATAAGCCAGCACTTCGCCTTTACGCACAATTTCGCCCTGTTTCTTTTCAATACCTACAATACGACCGTCACAGAAGCTCCCGATATGTTCCAGACCGTAGTTTGTCTGAATCGTACACAAAGTGTCAAATTCTTTGTATTCCTTTCCGTAAACCGGTTCTACCGAACCTTCGTTGAAATCAAGTTCCCAAATCACACGTCCGGTGGCATTCGAAACTACCGGTTCGGCATTCGGATATTTCATGGCACGTAAATCGGGAATCTGTACATTTCCGCCCGCGTATTTTTCTTTAATAGCAGCTTCCAGTTCAGCTTCAAAGCGTTTCTTAGCTTCACCTGATTTAAAGTCAATGTATTGTTTGCCGTGCATAGCAAATTCAAACAATTCTTCGTCGTCTTTGCCTCTGTCCCAACCTTTTTCTTTCATTTCGGCAATGAATTTGTCCAGCTCGTTCGGATAATTATCCTGGGGATTTCCTTCGAAAAATTCGTATTTATTTTTTTCAGCTAAGGCAATAATTTCCGGATCAAGTGTTCCCGGAAGTTTTCCGGCTTTACCCAAAATCATATCCCAGCTATTTTTATCTATCATGCTCCAGCGAGGCTGACCTTTTACCAGGAACATAACGTTCATCAAGGCTATATTCTTCACATATTGGCTGAATGGAGTTACCAGCGGTGGATTACCCAGTTTTGGCCAGATATATTTTACTTCGTCGAACAGCATAACCAACAGTTCATCGGTGCTGAGTTCTTTTTTATTTACTCCTTTCAAATAGGAGTTGATTCCGGCATGAACGCCTTTCAGATCGGCCATAAGTGAACCCATCATACCGCCCGGAAGTCCACAACCAACGAGCAGCGAAGTCATGAATTTGTTACGATCATCGATGAAGTATCCCAGAAAATCGTCGACAAAACTTTGTGTCAACCGACGAGCTTCCATATAGGCATTCATATTAATTTCAGGCACTTTAAAGCCAGCATCTTTGAGCATAGCCTGAATGGTAATCACATCCGGATGAACCATACCCCACGAAAGTGGTTCCATAGCCACATCGAGGTAATCGATTCCCGCTTTGGCTACTTCGAGCATCGAAGCTACCGAGAAGCCCGGTCCTGAGTGACCATGATATTGCATTATGATATGTGGGTGAGCCGTTTTAATGGCTTTGGTGATTTTTCCCAACATCTCGGGACGACCAATACCGGCCATATCTTTCAGACAGATTTCATCAGCGCCGGCTTCAATCAGCTGTTCAGCCATGTTAATATAATATTCAGCCGTATGAATTTCAGAATAAGTAATACACAAGGTAGCCTGAGCAATCATTCCGGCAGCTTTAGCATACTGAATAGAAGGAATAATATTCTTCACATCATTCAACCCGCAGAAAATACGGGTAATGTCCACACCCTGAGCCTTCTTCACTTTGTACATCAACTCACGCACATCGGCAGGCACGGGATTCATGCGCAAACCGTTCAAGCCACGGTCGAGCATGTGAGTCTGAATGCCCACTTCATTAAATGGTTTAGTAAAGGTGCGAACTGCATCGTTCGGATTTTCACCGTAAAGCAGGTTCACTTGCTCCGAAGCTCCACCGTTGGTTTCAACACGGGCAAAACAGCCCATTTCGATAATTATCGGAGCAATTTTGGCTAACTGATCCTTGCGTGGCACATACTTACCCGACGATTGCCACATATCGCGGTAAACAAGACTGAATTTAATTTCCTTCATTTTATAATCCGTTTTGATAGTTTTTCAAAAAAAGATGTTTATTTAAACCCAAACCAACACAACAACCTGATAATCTGAACTATATGGTTTCCTAAAGCCGCTTTGAATTTGAGTACAAATATCCGACTTTTATTTTGATAAAAAAAGGAATTAGAGAAAAATTTCTTTAATTATTTTGCATATTTTTTCAGGATGAAAAACGGGTTGTAAGCATATTGCAAAATAAATTTAAGGATGGAAATAATTCGGGTCAGTAACTTTAAATTTCGGCGGAAATCAGATATAAAAACTTACGAATAATATTATTGTCTGATAAGTTTCAAAAGTGAATTTTCTGATTTTAGAAAATAAAGACCCGGGCTGAGAGTTGAAAAATCTTTGTCTTTAATATTACTCCCTGAACTGATAACTTGTCCGGAAGAATTCAGCAGCATATAAGTCCCTTCAATACCAATCTTTTCCGTATTTATTCTGTTCGTAAAAATTAAAGCAATGGTTTGAAGATCCGGAGTTTCTGCAACATTCTGAATACCTGTATTTAAACTCGTGCTATAGTTCTGAAAAAACTTCCACATTAAATACGTTGCACTAAACTGAGTACTAACAGCTACTCCGCTTAATGACTGACCACCCGGCCACGAATGTTCGCCATCATAGCTTACATATTGCTCAATGACAGCATTACCTGAACAGTTTGAGTATTTAAAATGGTCGTATTTACTTGCATCGTGAAATAAGGTTTCTTTCTTAAGCGCGCAAGAATAAGTTGAGCTAATGATTGTAAACATGCTGTCCTGAGGAGGAAAATAAGTACCGGTAGTACCTGTAGTTACGCCACCGTAATACTTCACATTCTGATCCATATAGGAATGAAAACTAATAATTGGTATTGGTTGCGAGGGTTGCCATGGATAACTTACAAAATCACCTTCAACAATGGCTATAGCAGCAAATCTTCTGGTGAGTTGATTTGCAATTTTATAACTCAGCAACGCTCCATTGGAAAAACCGGTTGCATATACCCTGGTGCTATCAATTGATCGGATTTTGTTTAATGTATTTAATAATGAATTAACAAAACCTACATCGTCTATATTGAGTGATGTAGCAGGCGCACAACATCCGCCGGCATTCCAGGTTCTGTTGCCTGCAAATTTCACACCTTCGGGATAAACCACAATAAATCCGGCTGAATCCGATTTTTCAGACAAACGAGACTGATATTGAATAGATTGATATCCCAGCGGACTCCCGCCATGAAAAGCCAGAATCAAAGGATATTTTTTGGTAACATTGTATCCGATGGGTAAATGAGTCAAATAAGTTCTCCATCGACCACTAAAAAAAATACTGTCATAAACATTTGTTTGACTATAAGTAAAAGTGGTCAGTAAGAAAATGAAAGTAAGTTGCAGTAGTAATTTCCTCATATACTTTTTATTAGGTTGACTGTACCAAATCAAAATGGTTTAAACAAGTATTTTAAAATTTACTCCACCCAAAGCACCAATCCCTTCAGATATTCACCTTCGGGATGATAGATGTTAATCGGGTGGTCGGCCGGTTGTGAAAGTTGGTGAAGAATGCGGACATTGCGTTTGCTTTCGGCAGCAGCACTGAAAACAGCCAGGCGGAATTGCTCTTTTGAAACGACTTGCGAACAGGAGAAAGTAAACAGAATTCCACCGGGTTTAATTTGTTCAAAAGCCTTTGCATTCAGGCGTTTGTAACCTTTCAACGCATTGCGCAATGCTTCGCGGTGTTTGGCAAAAGCCGGTGGGTCGAGAATAATTAAATCGTATTGTTGCTCGAGCGTGTGGAGATTATTCAGGTATTTAAAAGCATCTTCGGCAAAGGATGTATGCCGCGAATCATTCGGAAAACTGATTTCCATGTTTTTGTCCGTCAAATCAATGGCTTTTGCCGAACTGTCGACCGAATGAACCAGTTTCGCACCGCCACGTAAGGCATAAACGGAGAATCCACCGGTGTAACAAAACATATTCAGCACCGACTTTCCTGCAGAATATTTCTCGAGCAACGAGCGGTTTTCACGCTGATCGACAAAAAAACCTGTTTTCTGACCTTTTAACCAGTCGACATGAAATTGCAAGCCATTTTCAAGAGCCTTGATTTCCGGATTAACCTGACCAATCAGATAACCATCTTCGGGTTCGATGGCCGCCTTAAATGGCAAGGTTGTTTCGGATTTGTAAAATACGTTTTTCACTTCGGGAACATTGGCAACAATAGCCCTGGCGAGGGTTTCACGAATTTCGTGCATACCAATGGAGTGCGCCTGCATAACGGCTGTATCGTCGTACACATCTACAATCAAACCCGGCAACGAATCACCTTCTCCGTGAATTAAGCGATAGGTATTATTGAACCCGGGAGCAACCAAGCCAAGAGATTGGCGCATGACATAGGCATTTCGGATTTTCTTTGCCCAAAAATCATCATCCACTTTCAAATTCTCAAACGACACAACCCGAACGGCGATACTGCCAATTTGAAAATGACCCAATGCCAGAAAGTTACGGTTGCTGTCAAGCACTTCAACGAGTTCACCTTCAGTGGGTTTTCCATCGATGCGCAAAATGGCACCCGAAAAAACCCAGGGATGAAAACGCAGTAAACTTTCTTCTTTTTTGGGTTTGAGTTGGACAGTTATCATTTAATTAGTTGACGGTTGTTAGTTGATAGTTGGCTCATTCGATGCAGATTCCTGCTGTTTTTCAAGCATTCGCTGTTCATGCAACTGACTTTGTTCCAACGCCTGTTGAAGTAATAAGGCATCCAGTTCTTTTTTGCTAAGCTTACGTTCGTTCATCAACTGCAAATATATTTGCAAACTAGCCCAGGCATCGGTCGCTGCATAGCGTTGCTGTTGTTCCGTCAGTTCGGGGCTTTCCCAATTGGTAAGTCGCTGTGATTTGGAAATTTTTTTGCCGAAAAGGATAGCATATATTTTTTGAAGTCCAAGTTCCAAAATTCCGTAATTCCGTACAATCGTTTGAATGTCAATGCAATTTCCAGGTTTAAACCTGTGAAGTTTATTTAAACCATTCAAATCGTCGCGCAATGATAGTCCTATTTTCGCAATTTTCTCATCCGAAAGAAATTCGGCTAAAGCAACCGGAAAGTCTATACAATTCAGGCGGAACAAAAAGCAATGATCGAGTGTGGAAAGTTGAACCAATGACACTTTATGATACGTTCCCCGGGTGAATGAAGGCTTGGTTTCGGTATCAATTCCGACAATAGTAGCTTTCCGGAGTTTCTCAATGGCAGGATGAATTTTCGACATATCATCAACCAACGTTATTTTTCCTTCGAAAATGGTAACCGGCAATTGATTTACCTCTTCCTTGGTTATTTTGGATTGTAGCATCTTTTATTTCAATAAATTATCTAAATCATCATCGTCATCATCGTGAAGGAAATTTAAAAACGAGTTGCGGTCAATTTTTGTTTTAGCATTTAATTCATCCTCTTCATTTTTCTCACCAAAGCTATCGCTGAACCGGATTGCATGCAAGGCACGCATGGCATTCAATAGTTTCTGACCCCAATGTTCGCCAAAAGCTTCGAGGCAGGTAACCAGCGAATCATTCATTATATCAAGGTCGCCCAGTTGGTAATTGGCCGCAAAATCTTTCAACTCCTGATAAATATCGGACAGATTTTCCGATACAAAAGCTGCAATTGGGGTATCGCTGATAGCCATATCGGGATGAAAAACTTCGAGGTACGAATCGTCGGCACCTAGAATTTGTTCCAGTTGTTCTTTGACAAACAAATAATCTTCTTCTGCCACAAATCGTTCGCTTGGATCATCAAAAACCCGCTCTGGAATCTCTACTAACGACGCTTTCAGATATAAAAGTGGCAACAGTTTTACCGATTTACGAATAAAGTCTTGTGGCAGGAATTCAACTGCATGCTCGAAAAACAGACAGGTTTCGGCAGCTACTGTAACAAATTCAATGACATTTTTGCTGTAAACGATATGGTCGGGTAATTGATCTAAATCCATCTTTTAATACTTTTATTAGCGAGCGCCACAAAATTAGTAAAAATAATTCGTAAGGACGATAAAACCTTTATCAGAATAGAAATAAAAAACAGATAATAAATAAGGTCATTTTTCTAAACTTAAAATAGCGATAAGTTGTTTTAAATATAAATAAAGCTGTACATTTGTAGACGGAAACCCTTTAAAAATTAAAGTTATGGAAGACAAGCTTATTACCCTAAAAAATTACGAAACAGTGGTTGAAGCCATGTTTGATCAGGAATTGCTGAAAGAAAACAATATTGATTCCAGTATAAATAACGAAGATTCGGTAGAACTGATGCCGATGTTTGGAGAGATTAATGAAGGATTGAGAATTCTGGTTTTCGAAAATGACTACAAGAAAGCACTCAAAGTGCTCGATGATTATGAAAAAGCTGTTGACAGTGAAATAGTTAGCAGTGAACAGTAGTCGGCAGTAATCAGTCAACAATCAATTCTCTAAATTTCTTACCGTTTACCGGATGCACCAGATTCGGTGCAATTTCAAGTAACGGAATATATACAAAGTCCCGCTCCGTAATCAACGGATGTGGGATTTTTAATTCAGGCAAATCAATTATCTCGTAATCATACAGTAAAATATCAATATCAATCACCCGATCTGTATAAGCCTTTGTCGATTTGTCAATACGACCGAGTTCACGCTCAATTTTCTGCGTTTTCGCTAATAAAGCTAGCGCTAACAAATTTGTTTCTATTGCCACAACTGCATTCAAAAACTCATTCTCCGACTCAAATCCCCAGGGTTTGGACGCATAGAATCCTGATTGACAAGTTACTTCAGCAACTTCAAGCGAGATTTTCCGAATTGCTTCATTCAGATTACGCTCCTTATCTCCTAAATTTGTTCCTAGTCCCAGATAAATTAATGCCATGCTGCAAAGATACGATTTTAGCGGCAAGCGGCAAACGGCAAACGGCAAGCGGTGAGCAGTAAGCAGCAAACGGTAAACTGTAAGCAGCAAACGGTAAACTGTAAGCAGCAAACGGTAAACTGTAAGCAGCAAACGGTAAACTGTAAGCAGCAAACGGTAAACTGTAAGTGGTAAGCAAATGAGAAGAACAAAGTGCTTGCTGTTTACCGTTTACCGCTTACTGCTGTGTCGGGTTTTTTGCCATTTTGTCCGTTATTTTAGGTATTTGAACTGTTATTTCTCTGTTTTTCTGACAGAATTCAATTATTTTCGAAAAAAGTGCTGTTGGCATACGCTTTGTAAAACCAAAGTCGTATCAATAAAACGAAAACTCTAACTTATTAAATAAATAAAAACAATTATGGGAAAAATTATTGGAATTGACTTAGGAACCACCAACTCGTGTGTTTCTGTAATGGAAGGTAACGAACCTATCGTTATCGCTAACAGCGAAGGAAAACGTACCACTCCTTCAGTCGTTGGATTTGTTGAAGGTGGCGAACGTAAAGTGGGTGATCCTGCAAAACGTCAGGCAATTACCAATCCAACAAAAACCGTTTCTTCTATTAAACGATTTATGGGTGAATCATACGATCGCCTGGCAAAAGAAATTGCCCGTGTACCATTTAAAGTGGTAAAAGGTGACAACAGTACAGCTCGTGTTGATATTGACGGACGTATGTATTCTCCACAGGAAATTTCGGCTATCATTCTTCAAAAAATGAAAAAAACTGCTGAAGATTATCTTGGAACTGAAGTAACCGATGCAGTTATTACTGTTCCGGCTTATTTCAACGATTCACAACGTCAGGCAACGAAAGAAGCTGGCGAAATTGCAGGTCTGAATGTTCGTCGTATTATCAACGAACCCACTGCAGCTGCTTTGGCTTATGGTTTGGATAAAACCAACAAAGAAATGAAAATCGTGGTTTTTGACTGTGGTGGTGGTACTCATGACGTATCAGTGCTGGAACTGGGCGACGGTGTATTTGAAGTAAAATCGACCGATGGTGATACTCACCTTGGGGGTGATGACTTTGACCACCGTATTATCGACTGGTTGGTTACTGAATTCAAAAACGAAAACAGCGGACTTGATTTGAGCAAAGACCCAATGGCGTTGCAACGGTTGAAAGAAGCTGCTGAGAAAGCAAAAATTGAACTTTCGAATACCACTTCTTCGGAAATCAACTTGCCATATATTATGCCGGTTGACGGTGTACCACGTCACCTGGTTCGTACCCTGACCCGTGCTAAATTTGAGCAACTGATTGACGATTTGATTCAACGTACTATCGAACCTTGCCGTACTGCATTGAAAAATGCCGGTTTGACCATTGGCGATATAGATGAAATTATTTTGGTTGGTGGTTCTACCCGTATTCCTGCAATTCAGACTGCCGTTGAGAAATTCTTTGGAAAATCTCCTTCAAAAGGGGTTAATCCTGACGAAGTAGTGGCTGTAGGTGCTGCCATTCAGGGTGGAGTATTGAGCGGTGATGTAAAAGATGTATTGTTACTTGACGTTACGCCACTTTCACTAGGTATTGAAACAATGGGTGGTGTAATGACCAAACTGATTGAATCGAATACTACCATCCCGACTAAAAAATCGGAAACATTTACTACAGCTGCCGATAATCAACCTTCTGTAGAAATTCATGTATTGCAGGGCGAACGTCCGACAGCTGTTCACAATAAATCACTTGGTCGCTTCCACTTAGATGGCATTATGCCTTCCCGTCGTGGTGAGCCACAGGTAGAGGTGACTTTCGATATTGACGCAAACGGTATTTTACATGTTTCCGCAAAGGATAAAGCTACCGGAAAACAACAAAGTATTCGTATTGAAGCTTCATCAGGCTTGAGCGATGCTGAAATCAAACGAATGAAAGATGAAGCTGCTGCCAATGCTGAAAGCGATGCAAAGGAAAAAGAAAGAATCGACAAAATGAATCATGCTGACAGTTTGATTTTCCAGACTGAAAAACAGTTGAGCGAATTTGGCGATAAACTTCCGGCTGACAAAAAAGGTCCAATTGAAGCTGCACTTGCCAAACTGAAAGAAGCTCATAAGGCTCAGGATATTGACGGAATTGATGCTGCCACCAACGAACTGAACACGGTATTCCAGGCTGCTAGTCAGGAAATGTACAATGCTCAGAATGCACAGGGTGGAGAACAAGCTCAACCTAACGCCGGTGGACAACAAGCCCAAGGTGGAAATAAAGAAGGTGATGTCACAGACGTCGATTTTGAAGAAGTAAAGTAAAAGCCCCTAACAAGGAAAGATTAATTTAGAGAAGTCGCTGTAAACGCTTAGTTTACAGCGACTTTTTTATTTTGTTTTTTGCTTATCTATTGTTATATACGATTATTTTTCTTATATTTGCAACATATTTGTAACGCGACTTAATTAGCAGGAAAGTGCGACTTATAAATACTTATACATACGTAACCACATTTAAAACGTGTATTATGCCAGTTAGCAAGTTTATCCTCCAAAGAAATTGCGAAAATTGCGGTAAGCAATTTAATGCCAAAACTGTCTACTCGAAGTACTGTTGCGAGAAATGTTCTGAAGCAGCCACACGTAAAAAGAAAGCCCTCGAAAAGGAAAAAGATAAGCACGAACAGTTAGCCAATCAAATCCCAGCAGACCGACCTTACATTTCAATCCAGGAAGCGGTAATTCTTTTCGGAATATCAAGGGATACCATTTACCGCCAAATCAAGAAAGGCAATATTCCTGCCGTAAATCTTGGGGAACGGCTAACCCGCATTAGTCGGGTTCACATAGAAGCCATGTTTCCAAAGGTTGAAATCATTCAATCTGCTCAACCACTAATCGAACAAACAAAACTCAATTATGACCCAAGTGAGTGCTACACGATTGGCGAGATAACAGAGAAGTTTGGAATATCAGCCTCCACAGTCCAAAAGACTATTCGAAAATGTAGTATTCCCAAAAAGCAAATTGGAAAATTCGTTTATGTCCCCAAATTAGAAATCGACCGGCTATTCAACCATAAATAATTCTGAGCCATGAATACTATTGATTCTGGTAATTGCCATGGCTGGTTTGGGCTTAGTAGTTGTCAATGCACTTTCTGAAAGTTCTTGGGGCTTGTTTACTATTGCAAGTACCGTCCCCATCGCCCTGTTTATGGGAGTATGGATGTTTAAATTCCGGAAGGGAAAAACCGTTGAAGCAACAATAATTGGAGTTACACTTCTTACATTGGCAGTTATTTTCGGGCGATATATTCCAAACTCTCCTTTTGCATCGTGGTTTACTTACGACCACAAAACATTGACAATTTTACTTGTTAGCTATGGCTTTTGTGCTTCAGTATTACCTGTTTGGCTTTTGCTCTCACCACGCGATTATCTAAGTTCAATTACTGCTGTTGCGTTTACATTTAACATGTATTGATATTAAAATAAGCTAAGTTGCTCTTTGACATTTTGATTGAATTGACGTTCTTCGCATAGCAAGTCACGTATAGGTGTT
>Ga0209083_1000288_pt1 | contig 79284 bp, 64 predicted proteins | sample AM7aDNAmetaG_FD_184132 | JGI IMG/M metagenome (GOLD analysis project Ga0209083, IMG submission 184132) | Freshwater microbial communities from Finland to study Microbial Dark Matter (Phase II) - AM7a DNA metaG (SPAdes) (version 3) | ecosystem: Environmental > Aquatic > Freshwater > Lake ... | reverse complement strand
TGATATACAGCATTTTCATCTTAAAAATATACCTAAAACAGACATTCCGTTAAACCTTCAGGTTAACCGAATAACCTGTGCTATCATACCCACTACCAAGTAACTCTTTGATGTTGAAAATGCTGTAACTTGTGATATAAAAAACGCTGTAAGTTATCCATCATCCGGCTCGAACAGAGTCTGAGCCAGTTCTTCCAGCTTTTGCCGTGCGCCGACCAGTTCGGGCTGGCAGATGTCTTTCAACGAGCAACCCCGGCACAATTCGGGGTTATCTGTCGGCGGCGGCATCGGCCCGCCTTGCATCAACCGCCTGACCTCTTTTGCAACGGATTCCACTTGAGCACGCAATTGCGGGGTAATGGGTACCATGCGCCTGCGCCGCGAAGTGTGGTGGAAGATCACACCTTCATCCACCCGTTTGCCGGTCATTTCCTCTAAACATAGTGCTTGCGCCGCCACTTGGATGTCGTCGTGTTCCTTCACCCTGCGAGGGCCATGCTTGTATTCCACCGGGCGTGGCGTGCCGTCGGGCAGGAATTCGACCACATCGGCTTTGCCGGACAGCCCCAGCCGGTCGCAATACAGGGGCAACGCCTGTTCGATGCGGATGCCTTCCTCGTGGCGAGTGTCCGGTTCGTCCACCCGTTCATGGTCGCGCTGACCACGCAGGGTAAAGACATTCTCCTCGAATGATTGTTCTTGATGGATCAACGCGCACTGCCTGGGGCAATAGCTGTAATGCTGGAGGGCAGAGAGGGGGACGAGGTCGGTTTGTTCGGTCATTGTAGCCGCCTAAAGTGCATGGGCCGCAGCCGGGTATTTTCCCGCGTGACCACAGCGATATAACCATCCGGCGTTTCGGATAAAGCCCGCAGTGTAGAGACCATCGACAACCGACAGAGGGAAATTCTCATCGGCCAATAGCGTTGCGGTCATACCGCCATGTTCCCCGTCTGTAACGTGGCTTTCATGATGTAAGTCTCATCTTTCAAACAATCGCGGACAAAAGCGAAAACCGCCTGCAAATCCTCCGGCTTTAGATGCGGGTAGTTTTCCAAAATCTGTGCATCCGTCCAGCCAGTGGCCAGCAGGTCAAGCACAAACTCTACCCCGATCCGGGTGCCTTTGATACGCGGTTTGCCAAATAAAGTCTCGGGGTCTGATACTATTCGGTCTTGCCAGTTCATGGTGTAACCTCTGGGATAGGAGAAGGGTTTAAAATCATTTCCTTAGTGTCAAGCGAATCATCAGGTTTACCTTGTGTCAACGGTTCGCTCGATAATTTATACAGCACGATGACGCGAATCTGTCCAACAGGTACGACTTCGGGCAATCTCAAATGAATTTCATGGTGGCTGTCAATAAAAGCTTCAAGTTCTGGGGCTTGCTTGGTGGATTTCTGGCTATTTATTGATCTATTGAAAACTTGTCTAAATCTGAATGGTATCCATGCATTAAATTATAAATCCACTAGGTATGGTTGCCTCTTTCGTTCTTATATATTCCGCCATGTAACCATAACAATCAGGGTCATACTCCCAACTTTCGGGTAACGCATAAAGTTCTTCAGAACCGTTTATAACTGGTGTCAAACCTAACTTCATAATCTTTGAGTGGTAAATCTGGACGCTACGTTGAATCAAATCATTATGAGAGATTCTTTTCCAAGGACTTAACTTTTCAACCAAATCATGATCAATAATCACCATGCGAGTATCCGTCTGAATAACCCGACACAGATCACCAACTTTTGGATAATTCATCTGAATCTCCTCCTTTACAGGCTCCAACGCTTTAATCTGTTGCCCTGGCTTAAACTCCATTTTCATAGCTTCAAGGCAAATTCTCGATAAATCGGCGGGTGTCTCTGGGGCAAACCGCCCCGCATTAAAAAGTTCACCTAATGCACGTTTTGATGCTGCGATGGAAGGGTTATTGGGGAAATTATCGGTATCAGGTATAAAATCAAAATCCCAAACGGTACAGTTGTTCCCTTTATCTGCATTACGGTTGACCCTACCACCAGTCTGTATTAAGCTCGCTGCCGAACAACGTTGCCTAAAACCGTTGGTGAAAGAAAAATTCAGTCCTGCTTCCACTATACTGGTTGCCACCAAGGTCCAATTTTTGCTATATTTTAGTAACTCTTTAATACGGTCAATTATTATCGCACGATGGATAGGGGCTAACGCTGTCGATAGATGTACCACTCTTTGTGTATCACGTTCTTTCATCATATGGGCCAAAATTGCTGCTGACTGTACGGTGTTGACAATCACTAAACGAGGCCCGTGTTCTTGCTCTACTCGATCAATCAGTTCGTCCCCCGTCAGAAGCTTCGGTTCTGAAATAAATCGAATACGTATGTGCTCTGCTCGTTGAGATTTTTCAATGAGTTTATCTGCCAGTGAACGCACATCTGCAACAGGTTTCACAGCAACCTTTCCTGGTTCTTTGTTTTCAACAATCGAACGGAATTCGGGAAGTTGCCAGAACTCCGCAAGTGACCCTGAACCTAGGACTAAATGACCATTCCATTGTTTAACCCATTCCATCAACCAATTCCAACATACCGGCCAAAGCACCGCAGGCAAACTAGCATGGGCTTCATCCAAGAAAACAGCAGAACCCGGCAGTTCATGAAGCTTCCTTAACATGCCCGTTTGGTTATTGCCTAGAGTTTCAAAAAACTGAACAGCGGTAGTTACAATAATAGGCGAACGCCATAAGGTTGTTAAATGTCGATTGTCAAGGTCTTTGAAAACAGCTTGATGATGGTGTTCAGCTATGATGTCTTCAGGGTTTTCGCCCGGCAAGCAAAGCGCATTGCGATATACCTCAACCGATTGGTTAATGATGTTGGTATATGGCAAAACTACAAAGATATGTCGAAGCTTGCGTTCAGCCGCAACTTTGAGAAGGTGCGCCATAATTGCAGTGGTTTTGCCTGAACCAACGACAGCATCGCAACTGCGGAGACGGTGTGCTGTATCAGCATCCCTACAGGCACTATATAATTCATCACGAATTTCTTGTCTAAGTTGGATTGCTTCTTCTGGCTTTTGATGGACGGTTTTTTTCAGCCCTGCTACATAATGATCCAGTGCAGTGAGGCGTTCTAACCAGCGCGTTGAGGGTACTGGGGGTTCATTTTCATTTCCATAGTGTCGAGCCGTATCGTAATGGTCAGCATCGACCAAGCAAGACAGTAGAATACGGCGCATAAACCCTGTGCAATTACTAAGTCCGTTGCCTTGTTCGCTTTTCCTTGTCCCAAATAAAGACTCATGTCGCTTGGCATACTCGTCAAAATGCTGACGGGTAGCTTCCAAAGTTGCCGGGTGGGACAGCATTCTAAATGGATCAAGACCTATCTTCTTGGAAGGCTTTTGCCCTAGTTTCGGCCTTTCCCTTTCCAATTCATATTTCACCAATCCCTGGTGATGGGCAGAAACAAGACCTGCAGCTTCCATGGCTCCATGTTTCGCCAACATAACTACGCCAGCGTCCTCATGGCGAATATGGTTCGGTGAACGTCGGTTGTTTCGCAAGGTTTGCTGAAAGCCATCGTCCAGCTTGCCGAAGTCATGCAAACTTGACGCATCCCCGATAATTTCCAATATTTCTCTACGAGTAGGTTTACCTTCGTCAGAATCATAATGCGTCAACATCCGTCGAGCTTTGGTTAGCGCACCCTTCGTAACATTACGAATGTGTTCTTGATAGGTTTGAGTGGGTCTTCCATGCCTTGCGCTATGAGCGAGATAATCAGCCATTGTTGCGAGAAAAAACTTTATTGATGAATACGGAGTCGCAAAGATCACCGAAATGGTTGAATTTTTTCTCAAAGGTTAATTTAAGTTTTTCAAGCAAACTATTTCCATCGTACTGGTAGTCTGCCCATGAATTTGAAGGCACGGATAGGTCTTCTTTAGAAGGCGTTAATGCATCAAGAATAGAAAAATCAGAACAAGAGCCAAGCTCGCTGGCATGTTCAAAATACCAAGCATGGCGAACCTCAACCATTGGGCGAATGCGTGAAGAATTGTGTGAATAAGCGTATGGGATTAACCTGCAAAGCAGTTCAATATCCTCTTTAGTACATTCGCTTTTAATGGCCGCCGTTGGATTAATCAGAAATGGCATCGCATAGACACCATGCTCGACGACACGAAAACCTAACGGAGCCATTCCACGGTCGGTGTCTTTGTCAGCATCCACATTGGCCCTTACAGTGTTGGTATCGCGATGTATACGGATTTTAGCTGCGGACACGCCAATTGAAAACTGAACAACGCCTGTACGTATAAAATTGTCCCCCTTCTCCAAGCCCGTACTTCCAAAAACGCGCACATCCCAATGTTCCTCAATCATTCGTCGCTCCTTTTCATGTTCCTTTATTCCTTTCAAGTTGTCACGAGTATGCTGGTCAACATGAATACCAAACCGCTTATCATCCGTAATTGACATGATTTTCTTCATTTCTTGCCACACAGGCGCAGTGCCTTCCTTACGTAAAATAAGTTCCCGTAATTTCCTTTTAAACGAGACATCACTAATAATGCCTTTGCCATCATGGGCACGGGTACGGGGATCGCTTTCACGATCAGGGTCGCCGTTTGGGTTTGAATTACGAACCTCAATAATAAGAAGTCCAGTAACGCGGGGTATTTTTTCTTCTGTGGTTGACATTTCGGAACCTTTATAATGTTGCAGTTATTTATGGCATTTTTTTAAACCGGCTGTGAATTACTAGCACCGCTATTGTCATCGTTCTGGCTACCTAGAACGGGTGACAAATAGCCAAGTAGCAAATGCGCCTTGCCAACTGGGGTTAGCTCATGCTCCAATAAATTTTCCTCATGCAGTCTTTCCGCCAGCGGTTGAGCAAGCCTTAATACCTTACGAGCAGAGTTCACTGCAATCTTGTATTCTTCAGATGCATTTTGACCAATCGAAGCTGATTTTGCCCAGCCGATATAAACCCTTAACCTTTCCAGTAATTCAGCTAATGCCTGAGCCGGCGATTCGGCGGTACGCCCTAGCAATCCATTTCCGATTAGTGAGTTTGGAATATCACCTTGCCGAACTGCTACGCAGTAGCACTGATGCAAATTATCTGCCATAGCCAGCAACTTGCCAAGGAGATAAGTGCTTTCATTCATGTAGTTAGATGCTTTGGAATTCATGACGTATAATAGGCTTCCAAGTAAGCTAATGGTTTGAGCAACATGGTAACGTGGGTCAGGTTTCTTTTTATCTTGTTGCCTGTCTTTAGTTTTTGCATAAAAATCTCTCCAGTGTTTCAGTTCCTTTCGGTTGTCTCGGTGCAGTCGATTTCCCGCATGAACAAGCAATATAAAGGTTCGGGCTAATGTTAACTCTAGCAACCGATTAGCATACTCTTTCCATAAACCCGGCTTGCGCAGAAACATATCTAATACCATAGAAACTGGCGGGCCTTGTAAGCGAGTGCTTTCAGTACCATCGCGTATCCATTGATGCGTAAGCAAACGACTAATATCTTCTGGAAATAAAAGCTTAGGTTTAAACCAATCAAACCCAGTTGGTGGATTTTTTGATGGTAAAGGAATGCGTAATTGTGGGGGAAGGTTGCTTTCTGATGAATTCCAGATTTCAACAGCGGCAATGAAATCTTTAATTGACGGTGTCGCTGAGTAAGCAAGTTGTATTTGTCCAAGTGAAATTTGTCGAATTAGAAGCAAGGTCAAATAGTCTGCAATATTTTTTCCATGAGTTTTTTCCCTGAATGCTTTGCATACAGGTTCTGCCGCATCACCAAAGTTTTTTATGGCAAATAAGACATCGTCGCTATCGGCTGAATTTGTTACAGGGTGTGCAAATATATTAACAAGAGGTAGATCTTCGAGTGGAAAAGATGGATAGGCGATGAGAAAGTCATTTTCTTCAGTTTTCCTTCCATTCCTTTGCACAATTTTTCCATTATGCAAAGCACACCATGAAAGACCTTTGAATTTATCTGTAAAGGTTTTGAGTGAAGCTACAAGTGTATCGGCAGTATTTTTACCTATAGCAAAACCATCACTATCGGCTCGGTTATAACGAAAATTGCATGGTGCATCAGAAAACTTAGAAAATATTTTCTGTCTATTGCTGATGATGGGTGGCGCACTCCAATCTGGGTAAGGACCAGTCAATAATGTGATTTTTTTGCCTGTCAATGAGCAGATTATTTTGTTGCTTGAAGTTTTGCTGACAACCTCATTTTGAAGACATTCTAGTACCAATTTTTTGACTTTATGATTATATAAAGTAAATCCAAGATCATCCTTAAGCTGAAAATCCAAGCATAATTGAAATTTATATTCAATAGATGGCGGTTTATTCCTCGATTCTTTGCGGATACCCATCAAAAGAGAGGAAAGTGCTTTGAGGAATTCATTATCGGTAGCAAATACCAGTGCATTTCCTACTGCACGAAGGACTCCTTTGGAAACATTAACCGGATTAGACGCAAACAAATGGAATGCAGAAGCAAAGGCTTTCAGTTTTTTCAGCAATTCTTCGTTTTCATCGTTTTGCCAATGAAAGATGCGCTCTACTTGTTCAACTTGGAGATTTGACAGATCAATTTCTTGATAACTCTCATGTGATTGTTGAAGCAAATCTCTAAGTTTTTCAATTGTTGGATTTTTTAGTAAATCCCATCTTTCATCTGAAACATTTAAAACTAAAGGTGAGTTTGGCATGCGGATAGCAGGAAAGAACTTGAAGTTCCCCTTCTTCAGCGTCCAAAGCCCCGATATTTCTTCATCAAGTAGAGTTTCAAGTCTGACAATTTGGCCTTGCTCATTAAGGACAGCCTTGAGAGTTGTGTATGAAGATAAACCCGGCTTTTCAAAATCACGATGGACTAAATCACTCTCAATACCTTGACCAGTTAGATTCCGGCTTAACTGTAGAAGCTCTGCTAACATGACTCGCCCCTTTCGAAAGTAATCTTTCCATTTTCTATTGATACTTTAGGAAAAATCAAAGTGCCATTTCTGATGATGGCCTCACAAAAGCTGGGATTATATGCACCATTCACAGGTGCATCCCAAACTGAAAGCAGAAACCCAGGGATACCATAAATAATACTATCTTGATGGCAGGGTGCATCTGGGGCATTAATAACATTCCTGAACGATCCAAAATAGCTTGGTAAAAATTCCTTCCATCCTAAGCAGGGGGCATATTTTGATTCACCATTGCCTAACCTTCGCTCAAACATTTCTTGCAGGGCATGTGCTGCATTAATTCCGTTATTTGATGCGTTTGGAATCGCAATGCATTCGCCTTTCACGCGAAAACAAACATCCACCAAAATTGTTGCTTGAAGTTGATAGGAAGATTTTTCTTTTATCTGAGCAGATTTCCTCAACGGACCACGATAATTTGTCACATATTTCTCAAAGCGGATCGGTCTCCAAATTTCAACCTTAGTAGGGCAGAAAAAAGCTGACGGTGGTTTGCCATCTTCAAAAAAACCACGCGCCACAGACTCAAACATCGCCTTACAAGCTGACCAAGTAGGTACAGGGTAGGAAATAGGCGCAGCACCTGTATCAGGTCTAGCAAATATTGCAGCGGGTCCAGCAATCTCAAATTGAACGGGGTAACGACACATCGTGTTCACTTCTAGAAATCTTTTATTCGCTAAGTATAAAGCAATTGATCTGAAATTCATGGCTATATTTACCAAGATCATGCAGCAGTCCAATCAACTCGCCATGCGACTCCAATCCAATCTTGGCAGCATAAGTTTTTGCAAGTTTAGAGACTTCTAGCAGATGCTCTTCAAGGGTTTGGGGCAGACCATCGGAATCACGGCGATGCGCGATGAAACTTAGCTGTTCTTTGTCCCTGCATGATACTTCAACCACTCAAGTCTCCCGTATTTGCTCGTTCCCAAGCTCCCGCTTGAGGATGAGGTTTTTGAATCTCCGGCTTTTCGAAGAACGGCCAAGCAGGAGCTTGCAAGATAAGGGTTCCCAAGCAGGAGCTCTCATCGTTATACACAAGTGTTGGAGGCCCGTCATTTCGGCAGGGATGCCGAAATCCAGCGTCCAAGGATGGCAAACTGTGGGATACAACAGATCCCCTTGTATCCACGACGGGAAACTAAGGCTTGGCAAGTCGCCTGAATCAAGCACCTGCACAACCGACTGGATACCGTCCATGGCCTGGATTTCGGCATCCCTGCCGAAATGACGGATTTTCCGGCCTGCCCGGATTTGTGTATAACGGCGAGAGCCAGAGCTTGGGAACCAGCCAATTGTGCGTCATACCGGCAGGGTCAGCAATTCTTATTGTAACGGATCACTCCCCCCCCCGGGAACGCGGCCATCTTGGCCGCCATTTAAGTGGGCGAGACGCCCGCGCTCCCAGGAAATGGCAGGGGGAACTGAACGGTTACGACGATAAAGCCTAGCAAAACACCTAAACCGAATATGCACACTATGCGGACTAGACGAAAGACTGTTTTCATGATACGTAACCTAAACTGTGTTTGCGGCTAATGAAATAGGATCGAAATGTCAGGCATGAAACTCACTCTACCATCTTGGCATTCCAGTATTTACCATGGGTTTGGCGGTAAGCTTCGGGCGGTGATATCCCCGGTTCCACGATGATTGAACCAGAATTCGCCGAGTCCATTACTTTTGCATGGATTTCTTGGTAGCGTTTCAATACTTCGGGGCTGGGGAAATGGTAACGGTTGAGATAGCCGACAGGTATGAATACATAGGCGGGTTTCACGACGGCAAGGAAGTCTTGGCTGGATGAGGTCTTGCTGCCGTGATGGGGGGCGATTAGGATGTCGGTTTTGAGTGCTTCGCCATCCTGTTCGACCAGCAAGCGTTCCGCGCTTCGTTCTATGTCGCCCGTCAGCAGTGCCGAACCCTGCGGCGAACTGACTCTCAACACACAGGAATTGTTGTTTCCGTTGCCCAAGGTTCCAAACGGCGACAACATGTCGAACCGCACCCCGTCCCATTCCCAGCTTTGCCCACTGTGGCAAGGCTCGGTGGGCCTGGGTAGCATTTCCGGCACACTGCTGAGAATTTGCCCTACTGCGAAGTCCCGTAGGATTGAACCCGCGCCGCCAATATGGTCATTGTCGCCGTGGCTGACCACTAGCATGTCAATGGCATTCAAGCCTTGTTGGCGCAGGAACGGTTCGACTACCGCTTCTCCGGCATCGAAATTTTGGCCAAATTTTGCCCCGGTGTCAAACACTAGCGTATGCCTGTGGGTTTGCACCACCAGCGAGAGTGCCTGCCCGACATCCAGCAGGGTCAGGCGGAAATGCCCTTCGTCCGGCGGTTGCGGGAATACTGTCAAGGCGGGGACGAGCAACACCAGCCCTAACCAGCGGGCGGGTATGCCCTTGGGTGTCAGCAACAGGACCGCACCGGTCAGCGCAAATGGCAGGGTCCACAATGGCGGGGCGGGATGTTGCCATTGCGCCCAAGGCAAATCGGACAACTTTTGCAAACACCACCAAATCCATTCGAGCAGGGTTGCCGACCAGCGCAACACAAATTCGCCGATTGGGGGGACAAGACCAAGCAATAACGCACCGGCCAGACACACCGGGGTCATCACAAAGCCGATGGTCGGCACCGCCAGCAGATTGGCCAACGGGGAAACCAGCGAGACCTGTTGAAAGAAAATGAGCAACAGCGGGGCCAGCCCCAGTGAGGTGGCCCAGTTGATCTTGCACAAATCCGCCCACCAACCGGCGGGGCGCAAGCGACCGGCGATCACTAACATTATCAGTGCAACCGCGCCATAGGATAGCCAAAACCCTGCTGCCAACACCGCCGTAGGGTCGTACAAACCCACTGCCAGTAAGGCGAGCCCCAAAGTAGGCAGGGGCCGGACATTGCGTTGGATGATGACGGCGGCCATCACGACGAAAATCATCACCAGAGCCCTTTGCGTGGGGATTGCAAAATCTGCCAGGGCCGAATATAAAAAAGCTGCGACGAATGCCGCTGCGGCAGCGATACTTTGAGGCGGATGGCGCATGATGGCAAGTTGCGAGCAGGCCAATCGCACTAGCAGGAAAACCAGACCACTGATTAAACTAATGTGGGAGCCTGAAATGGCCACTAGATGGGCTGTGCCGGTGCGACGCAACACTTCCCATTGTTCTTGGGAAATGGCGTTCTCTGTCCCCATGACCAGTGCAATGACAATGCCGGCCATGTCTCGTCCTGCCAGGGTTTCGGTTAGCAAATCGAATAGCGATTGCCTCAAGCCTTGCGGCGAAAGCGGTGAGGCATTGGTCAGTTTTTGGTTTTTCGCATCTTCGCGCACATAGCCGTTGGCCCCTATTCCTTGGGAGAACATCCAAAATTCATAATCCATGCCACCGGCATTCAAAAATCCATGAGGGCGTTTCAGGCGGACTCGCATGCGCCAATGTTCGCCAGACTTTAGCTGTACATTCTTGTCGTACCAGCTAATGCGCAACAGGTGCGGCAGTTTAGCCCCTTGCGGCTCTAGCACGGCATCGGCGCGAAAAATAAAGCGCAAGCCTTCATCGAACTTGGCTGGAAGGGCCATGACCGTCCCTTCGACCAACACATCCCGCCTTTCCATTTCGGCGGACAAGCCATCATGCAGGCGGAGCCAACCAAACCCCAACGCCCAGACCAAGCCAAACAGGTAGGCTGCAGGAACCCCCAGCCGAAACCACCCCAGCAGCAAGGCTACCAATCCGGCCATTACCATGATTGAAATCCCAGGCAAAGACGTGAATTGTTGCGCGGAAATTATTCCCGCGACCAGCGCGAAAATCAGCCGTAGGGAAAAAGGATTGCGTGTGGTGAAAATTTCATTCAACTTTCAATATCCAAGCCGTAGAATAAGGGGCTAGATAGCCTGTAAGCGTTCACCCCACTACCGAAAATTCCCTCGTCCTGCGAGATAGGGTTAGGGGGGGTGAAGGCTTGCAAAACCAGAGTGTTACAGATGCCCTCACCCTACCCTCTCCCGTAGGCAATGGGTGAACGCTTACCATAGCCATAAGGAAAAATTCTGCCCATGTCCAAAAAACTGTTACTACGCTTCACCCCCGACCGGGAAAAAATCAAGGGAATTAAAGCGTTGGAATTTCTCGGTGAAAAGCTGCATCGGCCCAATCTATGGCATTTAAACCGCCGGTCTGTTTCTTTGGCGTTTGCCGTTGGTTTCTGGGCCATGTACACCCCTCCCCTGCCTTTTCAAATGGTGATTGCCGCAGTACTGGCAATTTATTTCAACGCCAACCTGCCAATTTCCGTGGCCTTAGTTTGGATTACCAATCCGGTGACATGGCTACCCATGTATTACACGGCCTACAAAGTAGGTGCGCTTACCTTGGGGCAGGGTTCTTTCGAATTTGACCAATTCTCGCAACTCTTTTCCATCGTGAAGGTTTTGGAGCTAGGTGCCCCGTTGCTTTTGGGCTGCTTCATTTTAATGAATGTGGGGGCTGTAGTGGGTTATTTCGGAGCCCAATTTCTTTGGCGCAGGGCAGTGCTTCATAAAATATTATTGCGCAAATACCGCAACATACCATTGGACACGCCGCTTATGGTCAGGGAAACTCACAGTAATTTCATGCGCATGTTGAAGCATCGCGGAGAAGATGGCAAGCAACCGTAGCGGTTATTCCGCCTATCCATTTCTATTTGCCCTCAGCGCAGCCATCTTGGCAATGGATTCCTCCACATTGCCAAGCAGCATGCCCTCGGTAAGTTCGAACCTCAGCCTTGCTGGATTGGCTCCCGTTTGCCCCAGCACTTGAGCCACCCGTTCCACAAAATCTGCGGAGTCAAACTGGCGGGCACTGACATTCATCGCCAAAGTGAGTTCCTCGGTCGCCTCTTGGGCTGACCAATCGGCTAGCTGTCGGCAGACGGTTTCCAGCACCCAGTTCCCCAAAGGCAGGTTCAGCCCGGTTTTTTCGGCCAAGCTAATAAACTCACCTGGAGGCATCAGGCCATGGAGGGGGTGTTGCCAACGCACCAACGCTTCGGCACCGGTGAGGATACCCTCGCAATCCACTTGGGGTTGGTAGTACAGAATAAACTGATCTCTTCTCAAGCCTTCGCGTAGGCTTTCTTCAAGGGCCGAACGTGCTTCCGAGTCAGCCAACATGTTCACATTGAAGAAACACAAAGTATTGCGCCCGACCACTTTGGCTTGATACATGGCAAGGTCGGCCTGTTTCAACAAAACTTCAACACTGGACTTTCGTCCATCGAATAATGTGACACCGATGCTGGCCGAGCAATGGTGTTCAAATTCGCCAAGTGAGTAAGGACGGTTGAGCATGGACAGGATTTTTCTGCCAACCTTTTCCGCCTTGATGGCGGCCTCTTGGCGGTTCCCGCCCAGATTTTTCAGCAACACCACAAACTCATCCCCTCCCATGCGCGCCACCGTATCGCTCTCCCGCACACAACTAACCACCCGCTGAGCCACTTGTGTAAGCAGCAGATCGCCATGATCATGACCATGGTTATCGTTCAGTTCCTTAAAATTGTCCAAGTCCATGAATAACAGCGCCCCGTGGCCTTGGCTACGGGTGCTATCCGCCAGTGCGTGGCCTAGCCGGTCTAACAGTAGGCGGCGATTGGGCAAACCGGTTAACAAGTCGTAAAAGGCAGCAATTCTCATTTTGAACAAAACCGGGCGGGTTTGGAACCCGCCCCTACGAATCGACATTCCTCGTCCTGTTCATAATACATTGATAATTAAAAATTAAATTGCCTGCGTAGGGGCGGGTTCCAAACCCGCCCTTACAACCTTTGCCAAAATGAGAATTGCTGGGGTTTCGAATGCTTTGTTGACACGCAGAAAGATAAAATCTTGGGGCTGGCCTTGCTCGAACAGCATAAGGCAATAGGCAAACCCGTTGAGCATGTTGTCAAACAGGCTGCGATAATGCATTTCACTGTCTCTTAAGGCATGCTCGGCATCTAGCCTTTCCAACTCGGCACACGCCCGCACCGCGACAATTTTCAACACGGCTTCGGCCAATGTGGGGGTTTTCAAAGGGCTGCGTTTAATCAGCGCAATTAGCCCAATCGGTTGCCCGGCATGGTTCCATTTTCAGAAATCACCTTACACTAAACACCCGTCTTCCATATGCAGAACCCGATCCATGCGATTGGCTAGATGAGAGTCATGGGTGACGACAAGAAAACTGACGCTGTACTCCCGGTTCAATTCAAGCATCAATTCATAGACTTTCTCGGCGGTTTTGCTGTCCAGATTGCCGGTTGGCTCATCGGCCAGTACACAAAGGGGGCGTGTCACCAAAGCACGGGCGATGGCAGCGCGTTGCCGTTCGCCTCCTGACAATTCGCCGGGCTTGTGCTCTACGCGCCCATCCAGCCCCACCCTAGCCAATACTTCAAAAGCCTTCCGTTTGGCTTCGGCTACTCCTTCGCCGCCAATCAACAAAGGCATCGCAACATTTTCCAAAATGCTGAATTCGCCCAATAGGTGATGGAACTGGTAGACAAAGCCCAACGCCCGATTGCGAAGCCGGGCCAGTTTTTTCTCACCCAAAGCACCAATGTCCATGCCATCCAAAACAACTTGGCCTTGAGTTGGGGATTCCAGACCACCCAATAAGTGTAGCAAAGTGGATTTTCCAGAGCCGGAAGCACCCATGATTGCGACTCTTTCACCTGCCTGGATGGATAGGTTGACCCCTTGCAACACATCCACATTCAAGCCACCCTGGTTGAAGCTCTTGTATAGGTTGGCACACTCCAAAACTGGCCTATTCATAGCGCAACTCCTCGGCAGGTTTAATGCGCGAAGCCTGCCATGCCGGATAAATTGTCGCAAGCAGGGACAACAGGAAGGCCATGCCAGTGATTTGAAGGACATCCGTCCATAGCAATTTGGAAGGCAATTCGCTGATATAATAAACATCGGCTGACATGAAATGTGTTCCAAAAAGCCGTTCGATGAAGGGGACGATGGTCTCCACGTTGAGTGCCAATGCCACCCCCCCCACACAGCCCAGCATCGCCCCGAATAGACCGATGACTGTCCCCAAAACCATGAAAATCCCCATCACGGCAGCGGGTGTCATGCCTTGGGTGCGCAGAATGGCAATGTCCGCGCGCTTGTCTGTCACCACCATCACCAAAGTGGACACAATGTTGAAGGCGGCAACCGCGACAATCAGCAACAAAATAATAAACATGACCCGCTTTTCGGTTTGGATGGCGCGGAAGAAATTGCTATGTGCCTGGGTCCAGTCCGAGATATAGTATCGACCGGGCAATTTCGGACTGATTGCTTGGACGATTTCACGGACATAAAACAAATCGTCAATCTTTAGCCTAAGGCCGGACACGGCATCATCCATGCGCAGCAACTTGGCGGCATCGTCGATTTGAATCAAGGCCAAATTGCGGTCAAATTCAAACATGCCCACTTTGAACATGCCAACCACAGTGAACCGCTTCAAACGAGGCAAAATCCCGGCGGGGGTCGAGGTAAGCTGAGGCGTGATGACCGTAACCTTGTCACCAACCATGACCCCGAGATAGGTAGCCAATTCCTCGCCCAACACGATGCCGAACTCGCCTGACTTTAGACTGTCAAGCTTGCCGGCGACGATATGCTTGGTCACTTCTGAAACCTTGGATTCCAATGTCGGCATGATGCCGCGCAGCATAGTTCCGCTAACACGATGCTCGGAACTCAGCATGGCTTGGCCTTCGATATAAGGTGCCCAACCCAACACCCGTTTTTCCTCCTTTAATGAAGGTTCCAGAGCGGGCCAGTCGCGCAATTCATTGTTTTCGCCAGTGATAGATGCGTGAGAGGTCATACCGAGTATGCGTTCGCGCAGTTCAGCCTCGAACCCATTCATCACTGAAAGCACGGTAATCAATGCTGTGATGCCCAAGGCTATCCCCAACACTGAAGTCAGCGTGATGAAAGAGATGAAACGGGTGCGCCGCTTGGCTCTTGTGTAGCGCAGGCCAATATAAACGATGAGTGGTTTGAACATTTTCCTTTGGGGGAGTTAGGTAGCAGAATTGAATTTGCTATGGATGCGGAACAAAAATATTTTTATAAGGGCGAATTCATTTGCCATTTATACATCAATTTGGCGAATGAATTCGCCCCTACGGATGTCAATCGCAGGGCAAACATTCCTGGCATGGCCCACACAAGCCGTAAAGACAAAGCGAGTGGTCGGTGAGCTTGAAACTCAGCGAACTGGCAATTTCCCTTTGGCGCTGCTCAATCGATTCATCGCTGAATTCTTCCACACGCCCACATTTAATACAAACAAGGTGGTCGTGATGCCGTCCGCTTTCCAACTCAAATACTGAGTTGCCGCCCTCAAAATGATGGCGCTTAACGAGACCGGCAGTTTCAAACTGGGTCAATACCCTGTACACTGTCGCCAAGCCGATTTCGACACCCTCCTGCAACAGTGTTTTGTAAACATCCTCAGCGGTCAGATGACGCTCGGCGTTGGACCGGTTTTCAAGCATCTCAAGAATCTTGACTCTAGGCGAGGTGACTTTGAGTCCAGCCTTTTTGATGTGCTGGCTTTCCTTCTTAGTGATATTTTCTGGCACGATGCCATACCTCCTGCTCGTTTTTTGTCACTTGAATCGGGTATCATGGTGTTTTAAGCACCAACCTACTATTAATATCATCATAACATGCGCAAGCATCTTGTTCTAATCGCCTGTTTGGCGAATTTATCCTGCTCCAACGATTTTCAGATGCCTTTCATTTACCGGGTTGACATTTACCAAGGCAACATCTTCTCTCAGAGCATGGTCAACCAACTCAAACCTGGCATGACCAAGCGCCAAGTTGCCTTCACCATGGGAACCCCGCTTTTGGAAGACGCCTTGCATAGTGACCGTTGGGATTATATTTATTCCAGCGAGCCAGGCGGCGAAGACCGTGTGCAGAAAAAATTCACCGCCCGATTCAAAGGTGACGAATTGATCGGTGTTGAAGGTGATTTGCGTCCGACCAACACCCCTGTCAACGACCCATCCAAAAAGGATGTCACCGTCATGGTTCCCAAGATTGAGAGAGACAAAACAGTATGGGAAGCCATCACTGGACTTTTTGGCAATTAGGCTAGAGACCGACTCGGCTTTAAAAACCGAGTCGGTCTGGCAACAACAGGTAGGGGACGGCATGGTCGGAATCAAAATTGGCATTGATCTAGGCGGGACCAAAATCGAACTGATCGCGTTGGACGGAATCGGCAGCGAAGTCCTGCGACGGCGTATACCCACCCCTCAGGGAGACTACTCTGCAACCCTAGATGCCATCCAGAGATTGTTCGAGGATGCCTGTGCCGGACTAGGCATGGAAGCCAGCCTAGGCATTGGCACGCCGGGAGCGATTTCCAGGGCCACAGGGCTGTTGAAAAACTCCAACTCGACTTGCCTGAACGGCATGCCTTTATTGCTGGATTTGGAAAAGCGCCTAGGACGACCCGTCCGCATCGCCAATGATGCCGACTGCTTTGCCCTTTCCGAAGCCACCGACGGTGCGGCGGCGGGTGCCAATAGCGTGTTTGGGGTGATCCTCGGGACAGGCGTAGGCGGGGGTATTATCGTGAACGGCAAACCGCTGTCCGGTCCCAATGCCATCGCAGGTGAATGGGGACACAACCCCCTGCCTTGGCCTAATGATGACGAACGACCTGGCCCATCTTGCTACTGCGGTCAATCAGGCTGCATCGAAACATTCGTCTCAGGCCCCGGCCTTTCCCGCTTCCACCTCCAAGCCACGGGGCAAAACCTTAGCGCCGTTGAGATCGTAGCCAAAGCCGAAACCGGCATCAAGGACTGCGAACAAAGCTTGCAGATTTACGAAGACCGTCTCGCCCGCGCCTTGGCCCATGTCATCAACATCTTAGACCCGGATGTCATCACCTTGGGCGGTGGGCTGTCCAATATCCTCCGCTTGTACCACAACGTACCCAAACTTTGGGGGCCTTATGTTTTCTCTGACCGGGTGGACACACTTTTAGTCCCGCCAAAATTTGGCGACTCCAGCGGGGTTAGGGGTGCGGCGTGGTTGTGGGGGAAATAAGGCGATTTCCGATAAATAAATCTCTTAAATAAGTTTTCGTCATAGGCCGCATAGCCCAACCCAATCAGATGATTATGGTTTTTGTCCTGTGCTTAGGGCAAAATATTAAACCTTCGTGCGATCCGGCTGTCTATGCTCTTGTCAGCAAGCATGCCCTATTGGGAGGGCGGTAGATGCAGGGGTTATGGCCCGGCAACTGACTACATCCACAATAACAATGTAATCCCCTGAGGTGTTTCTCTTATGAATCTTAATTCAAATGTTGTTAAAGGTTTTTTGGCTTTTTTGCTTGTGTTGCCGCTTTCGCCTTTGGCGCAGGCCAGTTGTTCCTCGGCAGACGCACAGCGGCTTGAAAAGGTCGCCCAGGCGGTGGTGGGTGCCTTCCCAACTGTGAATTATTCAGCGGCCCGGCGAGGTCGGTTTAAGGTTTCAGGGGATCAGGCCACGGGAGCCTTGGAAGTTAAATTTTCCAATTTGCGGAGAACCCTGTTCAAGCAAACCTTAAACCTCCAGGAACTGGCCCCTGATGTAGCGCCGGGATGCCAGTTGGTGGGGCGTCCTGCCCAGGGTAGGCCCGCCAATGGTTTATTTTTGCGGATGTCCTGTCAGGCGCCTCAAGCAACCCCCGGCTGCGCCATCGTCATACAACCCGGCTTGAACCGCTCCGGCCAATCCGGTTGGAGTTTCCGCGTGACGGGCAATCGGATGATAATGCCTGCCCGATAATGGTTGGGCGGGCCAGCCCTTAAGTTTGTAGCCAAGTAGGTCGGGCGCATCTCTTTGGCGAACGCCCGACGTTGGAATGTTGGGCAACAGTGAAGCTGTTGCCCAACCTACGCGTCTACCCGCCACCCCCCAATTTCAACAGCCGTTTCAACATCTCCTGTTCCAACTGGGCTAAGCTCTGCCTGACCTCTTGCGAGGCTTCCTCCTCGCGCAATAACTGGCTGGTCAACGTATCGGTGATGCGTTCGTAATCATCGTCAATGAAATATCGCCGGGTAGACAAACTTAGCAGATTGTCCCTGAAATAAAGCACCGCCCCTGGCATGGCGAGGTATTGCCAAGGTTCATCGGCACGGCGGAAACGGGCAAGCCCCAACTCCAAAATGCTCATAATCCGGGCATGACCTGGCAGAATGCCAAAACTGCCGGAGGCATCCTCGCCCACGAAAGAGACCACCCCGTCAATGCGTTTGGCGGAGGATGAATCGCGCAACATTAATGTAAAATTTTGGCTCATACAGCGTTTTCAACATCAAATTGTTAGGTGATTTCCAATAATGAATCCACCAAAACCGAAATGAATTGTCCACGAAAATCACGAACAATTCCTCCGCAAATCACCTTGCCAAGCTGGGGCTTGGCGTTCCTTCTGGGAGCGCCAAGCCCCAGCTTGGCCTTTGGATGGGATGTTCTTTATTGAATATCACCTTATGCCTCCATCGTCCCGCGCATATAGCATTGATCCTCGCCTAGATCGTCAAACAATCCGGTCATGAAGTGGTCGCAGTCCGTCAGTGTTTGTTCCAACGGCACGGAAACCCCTTTGATGCCGGTGTGCGTCGCGGTGACCCAAAACGGCTGGGTCAGGTATTTTTGCAACTTGCGGGCACGCATGACGATGCGCCGGTCCTTCTCGGAGAGTTCGGCCAAACCCAGCATGGTGATGATGTCCTCTAATTCCTGGTAACGGGCCAGATGTTCGCGGACACCTTCGGCCACGGCGTAATGCTTTTCGCCCAAAGAATGCCGGTCCATCAGCTTGCTGCCGGAACGCAAAGGATCAATGGCTGGATAAATGCCTTTGGCGGCCTGGGTGCGGGAAAGAATGACCGTCGTGTCGAGATGGCTAAGGATGGCACTCACCGCCGGGTCGGTCATGTCGTCGGCCGGCACATAGACCGCCTGCACGGAGGTCACCGCACCCGCCTGTGTGGACGTGATCCGGTCTTGCAATTCTGCCACTTCGGTACTGAGAGTGGGTTGGTAGCCTACCGTGGCGGGCATTCGCCCAAGCAGGCTGGAAATCTCGCTGCCCGCCTGCACAAAGCGGAATACATTATCCACCACAAACAACACCTCTTTGTGCAAGCTATCGCGCAGGTATTCGGCATAGGTCAGTGCTGAAAGGGCGATGCGGAAACGCACCCCCGGCGATTCGTCCATTTGCCCGAACACCATCACCGTTTGTGGCATTACCCCGGCATCTTCCATCTCGTGCCAGAGTTCGTGGGCCTCGCGGATACGCTCACCGACCCCCGCAAACACGGAAAAACCTTGGTGGATGGCGGCAATGGCATGCATGAACTCCATCACCAGCACCGTCTTGCCCACCCCTGCCCCACCGAATAAGCCAGTCTTGCCTCCTTTGACAAAGGGGCAAAGCAGGTCGATGACCTTGATTCCCGTCTCCAGCACCCCGCTCACGCCCATGGCCTGGTGCAATGGCGAGGGCTTGCCATGAATATTGCGAAACTCAACAGACGGCAACCGGGGCTTGCCGTCCAAGGGCTTGCCAAAAATATTCAGCAACCGGCCTAGGCATTCGGGGGAAACCGGCACTTTCAGCGGCCCTTCCAAATCATACACCGTCATGCCCCGCCATAACCCGGAAGTGCGGTGCAAAGTGATGGCGCGGATATGTTCTTCGTCCAAGTGCTGGTGTACTTCAAACAGATACATGTCGCCATTGATGCAAGCGCACAATGCCTGACGCAAGGGCGGCAAGCGCCTACAGGCGATCACGACCACTGGCCCATGAACCTCGGCGATCAGGCCGATGGGTTCTTTCAAACTTTCAAAGTGGAACAACTCGGACATATGCCATACCTCCGGCCTATTTTATTCCCTTGTGGGATATGTGCAATGAGTATGATTCAAAAACGCAGCAATTCTCATTATGAAGGCTACCAACTTAAGGCGGGACAGTTCAAGGCCGTTCGTGGTGAGTTTGTCGAACCATGAACGGCTTAACCGTCCACCCTTCGACTGCTCGACAGGCTCGCAGCTCAGGGCGAACGGTTAAGCTTTGCGCCTGTCCCGCCTTAAGCTGATAGCCCATTTTGAATTACATTACCTGCGTAGGGGCGGGTTCCAAACCCGCCCTTATTAATCTTTGCCAAAATGAGAATTGTGCTTCCGCCAACGACAAGCTTTGGCATAATGAGAATTACTGCCCTATAATGAGAGTAAGATCAGTTAATAAAAAAATGGAAAAAGAAATGATTCCGTTAGGAGGCATGGCTGTGCGCACTATATTGCTGTTTTTAGTTATTACCTGTCTGGCTGTAAATGGTTTTACCGCTTCGGCTGAGACAACACAGCCTAGCGTGGAACTCTTCACCCCACAGGGGACGGTCAAAAACGTCCGCCAAGTGACCGCACGGTTTGCCCACGCGATGGTGCCCTTCGGAGACATTCGATTGGAATCGCCGTTCGAAGCCGATTGCCCCGCCAAAGGCACAGGGCGATGGGTGGATGGGCAACAGTGGGTATTCGATTTCGAAAAGGATTTGCCTGCGGGCATACGCTGTTCGTTCAAGCTGAAGCCGGGGCTGAAAACCTTATCCGGGCTACCCATCGTCGGACCTAGCCAATTTTCTTTCGACACCGGTGGGCCGTCAATCACCGACAGCCTTCCTGGGCAAGACTCCGACGACATTGACGAAAACCCTCTATTCATATTGAAACTGGATGCCCCAGCTTCGCAAGAATCCGTCGCAGCCCATGCCCATTGCGAAGTGGATGGCTTGCAAGAACGCATTGACACTAATCTGTTACAGGGCGAGGAAAGAAGCAAACTGTTATCAGGTCCGCTCAAAGACCGGTACGACTATTTCTTTACAGACACTCCTGACGATAGGCTTCTAATTTTACAATGTCGGCGCAACTTTCCGCCAAACGCAAAAGTGCGCTTGGTGTGGGGGGCGGGTATCGCCTCCACTACTGGCATAGCCACCCGAGAAGACCAGGTTTTTAATTACACCGTCCGCCCCTCTTTCAGCGCCCAATTTCAATGCGAAAAGGTCAACGCCAAGTCGAATTGTATACCTTTCCTGCCCATGACACTGGATTTTAGCGCTCCCGTGCCGGCGGAGAAAGCCAAAGGAGTGCAATTATTTGACAGCCAAGGCAAACTCTACCCTGCCGAAACTATCGACCCTTCCAAAACACCCTATGTGGAAGCTATCAAATTCAAAGGCCCATTCCCGGAAAACACCCGTTTCAGGATAGTCTTGCCAACGGATTTGTTCGATGACGCAGGAAGGCCACTGGAAAATGCCAGCCGATTTCCACTTGCCGTGGAAACTGACGACTACCCGCCGTTAGCCAAGTTCAACGGTGAATTTGGCATTATCGAAGCAAAGGAAGGGGGCATACTGCCTGTCACCCTGCGCAATCTAGAGCCTACTGTGGCGGGGCGGCGCTCCATGCCGGGGCAGGAAGGCATTCCCGGCAAACTGCAAAGGCTGGGGCAAAACGATCAGGCCATTGCCGCATGGCTGCGAAAAGTAAACCATGCCGGTAATGCGCATTTTGAGGAACTGCCCAAGGCCAATCAAAATGACGAAACGCATTTCCGCAACCTCACAGGAACCGAATCGGTGTTTGGACCCACCGAAAAAACCGAATCCTTTGACTTGCCCAAAGCGGACGGCGCAAAGGCATTTGAGGTTTTGGGCATTCCTCTCAAAATTCCTGGGTTTTATGTGGTCGAACTGGCCAGCCCTCGCCTAGGCGCAGCCCTGCTTGGTGAGGAAAGGCCCCGCTATGTCGCCACTTCCGCTCTAGTCACCAATATGTCCGTGCATTTCAAATGGGGACGGGAGTCCTCGTTGGTCTGGGTGACCACGTTAGACCAAGCCAAACCGGTTGCCGATGCCGAGGTGCGAGTCAGCGACTTTTGCAGCGGGGCTGAATTCTGGCATGGCCGCACCGGCCCGGACGGAACGGCTAAAATTACCGGTACTGGCGTGTTGCCCGAAGTCGATTCCAGCAATGATTGCTACGAAGGATCATCGTCGCATCCGCTATTCATCAGCAGCCGTTCAGGCGAAGACATGAGTTTTGTGGTATCTGGTTGGAGCAAAGGCATCACACCTTACGACTTCCAACTGACGGTCGGCAACGAGCGCGAAACCAAGCTGGCCCATACGGTCTTTGACCGCAGCCTCTTCCGTGCCGGCGAAACCGTGTCGATGAAATTATTCCTGCGCAAGCGCACGTCAGAAGGCTTTGCCCTCTATAGCGATAAAGTGCCGGATACATTAACAATTAGCCATGCCGGTAGTGATGAGAACTACAACATACCCATCAGTGTTGACGGAAAGGGCATAGGCGAGGCAAGTTGGACCATTCCTAAAGAAGCCAAGCTTGGTGCTTATAGTGTGGAATTGGATGGGGGCAATGCGGGGTCTTTCCGTGTGGAGCAGTTCCGCCTCCCGACCATGAAAGCGGCAATCCAACCTGCCGCCGACTATTTGGTCAACGCCAAAGAAGCGCAGCTTGATTTGTTCGTCAACTATCTCTCTGGCGGCGGGGCATCCCACATACCAGTCAAACTACGCAGTCAAGTCCGCTCCCGTCAACTCGCTTTTCCAGATTACGAAGATTTTCAATTTGGTGGCAATGATATAAAAGAAACTGGACTACAGGAGGATAGGCAAAACGATGAAGAGGAAACCGAGGAAAGCTCCACCGCCCAAGTCTTGCCACTGACCCTGGACAAAGCCGGGGCTGCACGAGCGACTATCCCCAATCTGCCGTCGGCGGATTCCCCCAAGGAGTTGTTGACCGAACTGGAATACCAAGATGCCAACGGACAACTGCTCTCGGTATCCCGCACCATCCCGTTATTGCCGTCCAAAGTGGTGTTAGGCATTAAACAGGAAGCTTGGATTGCCAACAAAGATCAACTGCGGTTTCAAGTCATCGCCTTGGACCCAGCCGGCAAACCAGTGAAAAACCAGAAGCTCAAGGTGGAGCTATTCAAAAAATTCACCTATTCCTATCGCAAACGCCTAATCGGAGGCTTTTACGATTATGAAAATAAGAGTGAATATAAAAAATTGGACAAACTTTGCGAAGACAGCACCGACAAGGCGGGTATTGTGGTCTGCGATATAAAGCCAGGGGTTTCGGGGGAAGTAATCCTGCGCGCCACCGCCCAAGATGGCGACGGCAACACCGCACTGACAACCCAGGATGCTTGGGTGGCAGGCGGCGAAAACCTTTGGTTTAACAACGGACCCAGTGACCGCATGGATGTGTTGCCGGAAAAGAAAGCTTGGGAGCACGGCCAGACCGCACGATTGCAGGTGCGCATGCCGTTCCGTGAAGCCACCGCACTGGTGACGGTGGAACGGGAAGGTGTGCTGGACTCCTATGTTTTGCCGATTTCAGGCAAAGAGCCTGTGATCGAAGTGCCGATCAAACCTAACTACGCACCCAATATTTATGTCTCCGTGCTGGCCGTGCGTGGCAGAGCTAGGGACTATTTCGCTTGGTTCAGGGAGTTGGCAGCCAAACTAGGGTTCAAACTGGAGGACAAGGCCATCACTGCCCTAGTGGACTTGAACAAACCGGCCTTCAAGCTGGGCCTTGCACAACTTGACGTAGGATGGGCACCCAACCGCTTGAACGTCAAAGTGCAACCAGACAAAGACGTTTACAAAGTGCGCGACAAATCCGTCGTCAAAATCAAAGTTGAAAGGGCTGACGGTGGGCCATTGCCGCAAGATGCGGAAATTGCCCTAGCCGCAGTGGATGAAGGTTTGTTGGAACTCAAACCCAACACCTCATGGAAATTGCTAGATGCCATGATGGGCAAACGCGGCATTGAAGTTTTCACTTCCACCGCCCAGATGCAGGTAGTAGGCAAGCGCCACTATGGGCGCAAAGCCATACCCCATGGCGGCGGGGGCGGACGGCAAACCGCACGGGAGTTGTTTGACACCCTGCTAATTTGGCGTGGGCGCGTTCCTGTCAACGTACAGGGCGAAGCGGAAATCGAAGTGCCGCTTAACGATTCATTGACCGCTTTCCGCATGACCGCTGTAGCTAATGCGGGAATCGGCTTTTTCGGAACCGGCGATGCAACGATCCGCACCACTCAGGATGTCATGTTACATTCGGGATTGCCTCCTTTAGTGCGCGAGGACGACGTATTTAAAGCCATATTTACGCTACGCAACGCATCCAATCGCAAATTGGCCCTGACAGCCAAAGCCAAGTGGTCGGCAGATTCGGCTACGGTTGCCAAACAACCGCCCTCCCAGAACTCCCCCTGCAAGACCGACTCGGTTTTGGGAAATCCCCCCAACCCCCCTTTGCAAAGGGGGGCAGGGGGGATTTCCTCAGAGTCGGTCTGCGGGGTTTCATGGAAAGAACTTCCACCCATCCCAGTGGAATTGGAACCCGGCGCAGCGAAGGAACTGGCTTGGGATGTCGAAGTGCCAGCGGATACGTCCAAATTGTCTTGGGAAGTCAGTGCCGAAACCACTGACGGGGCTGCCCATGATCAAGTCAAGCTAACCCAAGATGTCATCCCGGTTTGGCCTGTAAGGGTATATCAAGCCAAGTTGGCGCAAGTTGACAAACCCTTCGATTTGACTGTGGAGCCTCCAGCGGGTGCCATACCGGGCCGTGGCGGCTTGCGTATATCCTTACGCGCCAAACTGGGCGAGGGCCTTGTTGGCGTACTCGACTACATGCGCCGATATCCCTATTCCTGCATGGAACAGCGCACTTCCAAGGCGATTGCCCTGCGTGATAAAACGATGTGGGACGCTAACATGGACGCACTGCCCGCCTTCATCGACGCTGACGGGTTGCTCAAATACTTTGCCACTGATTGGCTGCATGGTAGCGATGTGCTGACTTCTTATGTGCTATCCATAGCCCACGAAGCCGGCTGGACGATACCGGAAGAATCCTTGAAGCGTCTGCAAGATGGGCTTAAAGACTTCGTTGCTGGTAAAGTCAAACGCAACTTTTCGCTTGCCGCCGCCGATCTGGCAATCCGCAAGCTTGCCGCCATTGAGGCACTTTCCCGTTACGGGCTTGCCACGCCTGAAATGTTGGGTTCGATCACTCTAGACCCTAATCTGTGGCCAACTTCGGCGGTGTTGGACTGGTTCAACATCCTCAAGCGGGTCCCGGCTATCCCGCAGCGGGACAGTCGGTTGGCGCAAGCCGGACAGATCATACGCTCGCGCTTGAACCTGCAAGGCACGACCATGGGGTTTTCCAACGAAGATAATGACCGACTCTGGTGGTTGATGGTCTCTATCGACCAAAATGCTGTGCGCACCCTTTTGACGCTACTAGACCAGCCGCAGTGGAGGGCCGATATCCCTAGGCTAGTGACCGGGGCGATGGGCAGGCAACATCATGGACATTGGGACACCACCCCTGCAAACGCCTGGGGAACCTTGGCTATGGAGAAATTCAGCGCGGCTTTTGAATCCGTGCCAGTGACAGGTTACACCGAGGCCGAATTGGCGGGTGTCAAAAAAGGCATGCAATGGGCCGAGTCTACCAAGCAAAATGCGCTTAACTTCCCTTGGGGAGACGGACCTGAAACCCTTGCGGTGAAACACACAGGCGAAGGCAAACCTTGGGCAATCATCCAAAGCCGTGCCGCCCTGCCCCTTAAACAAGCACTGTTTACAGGTTTTAGCATCAAGCGCAGCGTCGAACCGGTCGAGCAAAAGCAAACTGGTGTTTGGAGCAAGGGCGATGTGGCCCGGATCAAATTGGAGATGGATGCTCAAGCCGACATGACTTGGGTCGTGGTGGACGACCCTGTCCCGGCGGGCGCGACCATCTTAGGCTCGGGCTTGGGCGGGGATTCGCAATTGCTGGCAAAGGGAGAGAAAAAGGAGGGTTGGGTCTGGCCCGCATACGAGGAACGCCGCTTTGATGCCTTCCGGGCTTACTACGAGTATGTGCCTAAGGGCCAATGGTCGTTTGAATACACCGTGCGCCTGAACAATCCCGGCAAGTTCGCACTGCCATCCACCCGCGTTGAGGCTTTGTACGCGCCGGAAATGTTCGGGGAACTGCCGAATGGGGTTTGGGAGATACGCTGATGATTCAATCGTGTTATCTGTTATAAATTTATTGGAGTAACGAAACATGCCTGCCGTCGCCGCATTTTCACCCCAACGCCACCGCCTTACCGTGGACCAATACTATCGCATGGCCGAAGCGGGGATATTTAAAGAAGATGACCGGGTTGAACTGATTGAAGGGGAGATTATTGATATGCCGCCAATAGGTATCGACCATGCTTATTTTGTCAACCGCTTGACATCCCTTTTCATTCAAAGTGTAGGTCTTCAGGCTAATGTATCTTCTCAGAACCCTATCCGGCTGAACTCAAGATCAGAACCGCAACCGGATATCGCCCTGCTTCGCTATCGGGAAGATTTTTATCGCCATACCCGGCCAGGCCCTAAAGACATACTCTTACTGGTCGAAGTGTCCGACACCACCCTGCGTTATGATACGGAGGTGAAACTCCCCTTGTACGCCCGGCATGAAATCCCAGAAGTTTGGATCGTGGATTTGGAGCATCAGCGGCTTGAAGTTTTCCGCCGACCTGAGGGGGGCGTTTACGTGGAAATGTTTAGCCCGAACCGGGACGAAACCATCGCACCGATTGGTTTGGTGGAGGCCAATGTAAATTTGAGAAATTTGTTCATATAACTAATTCCTTAGCCAAGCACCCGCAGCAATTCTCATTTTGGCAACGATAAATAAGGGCGGGTTTGGAACCCGCCCCTACGCAAGGTAGTTAATTCCAAATTACCAATGCATTCTAAACAGGATACGGTACATCGATTCGTAGGGGCGGGTTCCAAACCCGCCCGGTTCTGTTCAACATGAAAATTGCTGAAGCACCCGTTAAACCCTCACAATTACCAAAAGAATCGTCGTCGCTTGGCAACGACCTTAATTTTTCAAAGCACCTATTGCTTAAGACTACCCCAAAAAGATTAGCCCCTAACTTCCTTTTAAAAAAAAAGGGTTAAGGTGGGGGCTTCCCGTCCACAGTGATAGCTCCGGCATTCAACCCCCTAACCCCTTTTTTGCAAAAAAGATAAATATTTTGGCAATCTCGCAAGTTGTCGCCAAGGGAAGACAGCTTTTGACGGTGCAGGTGGGCTAAACCATGACCTATAGCCGTATAGAACCCTGTTAAATGAATGTCGCATTGCAAAATGCAACGAAAATCATCCAATACCCCCCGTAATCCGCACTTTTCCAGGCTTCTCACAAGTAAAAAAGTACATGGCATGTAAGCTGCGTTTAGATGTCTGGCAGGCATTCCATGATTTGATGTGGGAAGCCATAGCCTAAACTGGCATCTTTGCGTTCAGCAGCCACTAAGCGAAAGGTAAGGCCAGAATACACCCCCCACCCCGACTCTGTTAATTACGACAAAGATCGGGAACTTTTTCAAATTTTTAATCTGGATTAAAGCATGAAATCATCTTCAGTTTTTTTTGCCATTGCCCTCGCTAGTTCAGCAAGCTTGACCCATGCTTTGAATTAGTCACCAATGGCAGTTTTGAAAACCCTGCGCTTGGTGGCGGGTGGGAAGCCGTTTCCAATCTCCAAGGCTGGGTGAACACCACTGAAAGCACCATTGAGATTCAAACCAGTGGCCTTGGGTACATCACGGCTGCGAATGGCAATCAATATATGGAGTTGAATGGCAATTTACCTTCATATGTCCACACCACCGCATTGGCAACGGTTGCAGGTGACAGCTACACCTTTTCGTTTGCCTACGCAGGCAGAAGTGATGGTGGAACTAACACCATAGACGTGTTGTGGGATGGTAGTGTCATCCAAGCGGCTCTTCATGCACCCAGCACCAGTGCGTGGACTTACTACAACTTCACGGTCACCGCACAGGGTAATGATACCGCAGGCTTCAGCTCCATACCCTATGGCGATGGTAGTTATGGCAACTTCATCGACAATGTGTCTGTTGTCGGACCAACAGCCACCCCCCTTCCCGCCGCTCTGCTTTTCGTAGCACCGGCTTTAGCGGGAGTGTTTGGGTTTTCGCGGCGCAAAGCTGCCAATGGTGTGCAAGCCTGAAACACTGGCTTAGCCTATAGCTAAACCGCCCTTCGGGGCGGTTTTTTTGTTTCTACGGCATACGGCATCAGGAGTGTTACAATACCAGATTATAGATCGAAAGGAGCAACCCATCATGTCTGCCGTCCTTGCTTTTTTACCCCAACGCCATCGCATCACAACGGACGAATACTATCGCATGGGTGAAGCAGGTATATTCAAAGCGGATGACCGGGTGGAGTTAATTGAAGGGGAAATTTTTGACATGTCGCCGATTGGTATAGACCATGCCTATGTGGTCAAACGCTTGAATTCGATTTTCATGCAATCTGTGGGCATGAAAGCCATTGTTTCAGTTCAAGACCCCATTCACCTTAACGCGCGTTCGGAACCACAACCGGATATCGCACTGCTTCGCTATCGTGATGATTTCTACCGTCATGCACACCCCAGACCGGAAGACATTATTCTATTGGTCGAAGTGTCCGACACCACCCTGCGTTATGATACGGAGGTTAAACTCCCCTTGTACGCCCGGCATGATATCCCTGAAGTTTGGATATTGGATTTGGAGCATCAGCGGCTTGAAGTTTTCCGCCGACCTGATGAGGGCGTTTACTTGGAAATGTTTTGCCCGAACCGAGACGAAACCATCGCACCGGCCGGTTTGACGGAGTGCAGGGTGGATTTAAGTAATTTATTCTGAATGCGTTTTCGATAAATCTGAGCATTGAGATAGCGGGAATCAAATCATGATAGATAATGAAACAAGACTTATTAAACCCACAAATATAAGGGCTTTTGTGAAAAAAATTCCCGCAATGACTCCTAGTTATTCTAGAGGGTTTTCACCAAGCTACTGTGTGAGAGATACAAGCTGTGTAATAGATCAAAACATAGTAAGTTGGGTAAAATTGTGTCTAGTAAACTGTGTGAGAGACACACGTAATATAAAATATTGGGTAAATAAGTGCCTAATAAAAGCTCCAATTCTAAGATGAGATGTTTAGCGACTCCCAAGACTTACTAAGCCGACTTGCAGACGATGCCTTGGCTGAGCACTGGCAGAAGAAAACCAAACCATTGGACATAGATGCTTTGTGATTTCACATACCACTTCCTCCTTCCGTCAGCAAGTAGGACTAATTTCAGCTTGACGATTAGGCACATGGCAACCACACCTACCCCCCGTGGCTTCGACCCGCACCACAATAACTTTGATTTGTTGCGGTTGTTTGCCGCCAGCCAAGTGGCTTTCATCCATATCGGAGATGAACTTCACATCGAATTCAGCGGATGGCTTTTGAGTGTCAGGCACAACCTCGACTATTTTCCGGGCGTTCCGATTTTTTTTGTCATCAGCGGATTTCTGATCTCCGCCTCGCTTGACCGCCACCCAAACTTAAGAAACTACGCCATCAACCGGGCTCTGCGAATTTATCCCGCCTTGTGGACTTCCACTCTGGTGACCTTATTGATGCTCACTGTGTTTGGCAACCGAATTTGGGAAGCCATACAAACCAGTGGCGACAACCGCTTTATCATCGTGGCAAAGTGGTTGATCGCCCAATTCTCCATCGCCCAGTTTTACAACCCGGCAGTTTTCAGAGCCAATTTCGGCATCGGGCACTTAAACGGCAGTTTGTGGACAATACCTGTGGAATTGCAATTTTACCTAGCACTTCCCCTGTTGGCCCCATTGCTTTGGCGTGGCCTGTCTACGCTACAACAGAATGTTCGGTTGATGGGGATGACCCTGCTGTTGTTCGCGCTCTCTTGGATATTCGTCAACTACCACGATGAAATTAACAGCGTTAGCGTGAAACTGGCCTTTCTTATCCGGCTTAGCCTATTGCCCTATTGGTATATATTCATGCTGGGGATCATACTTCAACGCAACCAAGCCTCACTCGCCAGAGTGCTGAATGGCAAAGGCTTATATTGGTTAGCGGTTTATCTGCTTATCGCCTTCATTTTTAGCCGGTATGACCAAATACCCCAAAACATCTATACTTCCAATCTGCTTTTGATGACATTGCTTTCTGTTACCGTGGTGTCTCTTGCTTTCACTGTCCGAGACCTTGCCAATCGACTGCTACAGGGCAATGATATCTCTTATGGCACTTATATTTATCATGGCATCGTGCTGAATCTCGCCTTTGAACTTGGGTTTACCCGCAGCATCCATGTTTTTGTCGTCGTGTTATTAGTTTCTTATCTTTTAGCCGTCGCTTCTTGGCTGACTGTCGAACAGCCCGCACTTGGCCTGAAGCATAGCCCTTTGCTTTATCGGGGGCATCCCCATCATTAATAGGTAACCCGGATGGAGCCGCTTGGCGAGCGAAAATCCGGGGTTTGCGGATACGATTCCCCGGATTGCGCCGAAGACGGCTCCATCCGGGCTACTTGCTAAAGCGTAGCACTTTGCTTTACCGGGACATCCCCACCAATAATCAAACTCTAATCACCAAGGAGTCGAACTTGAAAGCTCAGCAATCCCTGGATAATTCTTCCGCTAGCCAGATCGCCCATGTCCTCATCGAGGCGTTGCCCTATATCCAGCGTTTTACGGGAAAAACCATTGTCGTCAAGTACGGCGGCCATGCAATGACCGAAGACTATTTGAAAAACAGCTTCGCGCGTGACATTGTGCTCCTCAAGCTAGTGGGCATCAATCCTGTGGTCGTTCATGGCGGAGGACCGCAAATCGGTGACTTACTAAAGCGGCTGGGCAAAAGCAGCGAATTTGTCCAAGGCATGAGGGTCACCGACAGCGAAACCATGGACGTGGTGGAAATGGTGTTGGGCGGTTTGGTGAACAAGGAAATCGTTAATCTGATCAACCGCAACGGCGGGTCGGCGGTGGGGCTGACCGGCAAAGACGGCGATCTAATCAGAGCCAAACAGATCGTTGTCACCCAGCGTTCGGCGGAAACGGACGAACCCGAGATTATTGATCTAGGCCATGTTGGCGTTGTGGAAAGTATAGACCCCGCCGTCGTGGAAATGCTGCACCATGGCAATTTCATCCCGGTGATTGCACCCATCGGCGTGGGTGCGGACGGACGGTCTTATAATATCAATGCCGACCTAGTGGCTGGAAAAATGGCGGAGGTGCTAAAGGCGGAGAAGCTCATCCTGCTAACCAACACACAGGGCATCTTAGACAAACAAGGCAAGTTATTGACCGGGATTTCCTTGGAACGCGTTAATGAGTTAATTGAGAATGGCACCATTTCAGGCGGCATGATACCGAAAACGCATTGCGCCACCGATGCATTGAAAGCCGGCGTGAACAGCGTCCACATCATTGACGGACGGATCGACCATGCCGTGTTGCTGGAATTACTCACTGACCGCGGCATTGGGACTTTGATGCTGAGGAAATGAACACGTCGTTCCGGCAGGGAATGCCGGAACCCAGTAGCCATGGAGGGCAATCACCATTCACCTCCCTGTGTTCTGGATACCGGCGAACCCTCGCTTCGCTCTCCCTGCCGGTATGACGGCTGTGTCAGCAATGGCCCCCTCACCCTGCCCTATCCCAAGGGGAAGGGTTCCTTATTGTTGCTCGTTCCCAAGCTCCTGCTCTCGCCGTTATACACAAGTCCGTCCGAGTCGAAATATTCCGTGCGTGGGATACGAGTAATACCATCGTTACAGGAAAAAGAAGTCTCACGCAAAGCTCGCAAAGGCGCAAAGAAGAGCGATTTTCTTTGCGCCTTTGCGTCTTTGCGTGAAACTTGCTCTTTGGAATTGTCGAATATTTATGTGTACTGACAAGTATCACCACACTTGTGTATACGATGAGATATCCTGTTTGGTAATAGGGTTTTTGAAGCTCCAGCTTCCCGCAGAGCGGCCAAGCAGGAGCTTGCAAGATCAGGGTTCCCAAGCCGGAGCTTGGGAACCAGCCAAAAAACCGAGTCGGTCTTGGAGGCCTCGCCCGAACAGACCACACACCGTCGAGACCGACTCGGTTTAGACGCTCCCCCGTTCTTTCGATAGTTACGCCGGTCAGGCCAAACTGAGAATATTTGCATATGCGGGCTGAACGATAACCAAAGCCGGAATGTGATGGGTGATACGGCGATGTCCTGGTTCACAAATTGACGGGCATGTCTGATTCATCCAGATGCGCAATATGCAAGCGGTTGCGACCCGCTTCTTTTGACTTGTCCAGACAGTCCTCCGCCAACTTTAGCAATGCATCAATTTTTGTCCCGTGCGAGGGGATGGCATTGGCCACCCCTAGGCTAATGGTAAGATGGTAAGCAACTTCGCTCTTGCAATGAGGAATTTCTAAGTTTTCGACCCCCGACCGCACCAATTCTGCAACATGGATGGCTCCCTCTGCGTGGGTGGCAGGCAGCAGTGCGGTGAATTTTTCGCCAGTCAAACGGGCCAGCACATCTGACGGTCGGCGGATTGACTGGCGGAATACCCCGGTGATGGTTCTGATGGTTTCGTCTCCCTTCGGGTGTCCATAATGTTCATTGAACAGTCTGAAGTAGTCCAAATCCATCATTAACAGGGAAATGGGGATGTTATTGCGCACAGCCAAGCTCCACAACTCGTTGCACCGTTCCTCAAAGGTTTTCCGGTTAGCCAAACCTGTCAAAAGGTCGTTCCGGGTTAGTTCTGTGACTTGCCCGGACAGAAAGTCGATCCTCGCCTGACCGATTCGCAACGCCATTTTTGCCTTGTCCCTTTCCATTTTGACGAAGTAGGCGTTTGAGTGATGGCGCAAGCGGGCGATTAGCTCGATTTTGTCGGGCAATTTGATCAAGTAATCGTCGGCACCGGCTACGAATGCTTGCACCTTGACGAGAGGCTCATCGGAGCCGAACAGCATGATCACGGGTTTGTCGCGGGTTCTTGGGTGGGCACGGAGAAATCGACACAAGGTGAAACCGTCTATTTCGGGCATTGCCACATCAAGCAATATGACCGATGGATCGACTTTCTCAGCCATTTCAAGGGCCTTGAACGGATCGGAACAGTAATGAAAATGGATATCAGCCTCGTCACTGAGCAACCGCCGCACGGCCTCGGCGGTGAAAGGACTGTCCTCCACCAACAGGATGACGAGGGCATGTTTGACTACACTCGAAACGCCTTCGCCAGGAAGGATCAAACCGCTGGACATGGCTGTTTATCCTCGCGCTTGTCCACTTGGCTTGGACTTCTCATAGTGCTTCAGTTCCTCCGCTATTTGAGAGAGGGGGAGAATAAGCTTAGCCGCACCCAACTCTATCGCCGCCTTGGGCATTCCGTAAACGGCGCAGCTTTCTTTGTCTTGGGCGATTGTATGCCAACTAGCGCGCCGAAGTGCCATCAATCCAGACGCACCATCCCTTCCCATGCCGGTCAGCAACACCGCTGCCGAAGGTTTGGGCCAGTTTTGCGCGACACTCGCAAAGAACACATCGACTGAAGGCCGGTACGGATAATCCACAGGCTCCACCGTATAGGCTATGGTCCGGTCGGTTGTAAGCACCATATGATCGTTAGTGCTGGCAATAAGCACATGACCGGCGAGCGGCCTGTCCCCAGCACGGGCGATATCGACTAACAGCTTGCAGTGTTGCCCCAACCAGTGGGCAATGCCCTCGGCAAATTGCTCGTCCACATGTTGCACCACCAAGATAGCGGCATGAAATCCATTGGGCAAGGCAGCCAGGATAGTGGCAATGGCATTGGGTCCCCCAGTCGAAGCGCCGATGACGATCAACGGCGGCAGGTTCTTTTCCTTACCAGTCAGGTCTTTAATGATGCTGTCTCTGCCATGCGCTGATGAGGCAATGCGTTTGCGGACGGCATCTATTTTTCTCAGTAACTCGAGCGCATCTTCAGCATTTCCGAATGCCGGGACATTGACCACATCCAAGGCACCCGCCCCCAAGACTTGGAATACCTCGGATATCTGCCGTTGGTAATTGACCGCCGCCACTAGTATGGGGCATGGCGTTTTTTTCATAATGCGCTGTGTGCAGTCAACGACCTCTGAAACCGACAGGGTCAAGCCCATCAATAACAGGTCGGGGACATCCTCCGCGCACATGCGCACCGCTTCGGCGCTACCATTTACAATCCAAGCCAGATTATGTTCGGGGGCGAGCGACAACGCCAATCGTAAAGATTCAATGGCAGCCGTCGGGGCATTGGCAATGGCAATTCGCATTTTTAGGCATCTCCGATCAAGCTAGTGACCACCTCAAGCAGAGTATCGTCGTTGAAATTGCCCTTGGTCAGGTAATAATCGGCCCCGGCATCCAGCCCTCTAAGCCTATCTTCTTCCCAATCTTTGTAGGACATTATCACTACGGGCGTGGATTTTAACCCTGCATCCTGCTTGATCTTGGATACCAGTTCTATTCCATTCATTCTTGGCATGTCCACATCGGTGATGACAAGATCGAATCCACCGCTTCGCACGGCATTCCATCCATCCATTCCATCGACCGCCACTTCGACACGGTACTTCCTGTTCTCAAGCAGCTTACGTTCCACTTCCCGAACGACAAAGGAGTCATCCACCACCAGAATGCGTTTGCCCAGTTTGGCAGCTTTGGATGGGCTTGCCCCGCCTTGTTGTAAGTGGTTCCTGCCTATCAGCCTGTCGATGGAACGGGTCAAATCGTCCACGTCTAGTATAAGCGCTGGCGTACCGTCTTCCAACAGGGTTTCGGCGGCAATGTCACGTAACTTACCCAAACCGGGGTCCAAGGGTCTTACGACCAAATTGCTTTCACCAATGAAGCGATCAACCACGACACCAAAACGCCCATCCCGGTCACTGATTACAACGATATTGTAACAGTCGGTCAAATCAGCGGTTTGCTGCAATTCAAGTACTTGGGCCGCTACCACTATCCCTACGGGTTTGCCGTTCAGGTAAAAAAAATCATTGCCTTGCAAAGAGGAAATATCATGCTGCCCGAGAATCAAAACCTTTTCGACTCGCGTTAAGGGGAAAACGTAAGCCTCACCGGCTATTTGCGTAACCAAACCGCGCATGATCGAAAGGGTAAGAGGCAATTGGAGTTGAAAATGGGTTCCCTGCCCGACCTCGGAATGGGTTCTCACTGAACCGCGAATCTGTTGCAGGCTATTCATGACCACATCTAGCCCCACCCCGCGCCCGGAAATTTCCGTCACTTTGTCTTTGACGGTAAACCCCGGCAGGAAAAGGAAATCATAGAGTTCAACAGTACTCAGGCCAACTGCCGTTTCTTCGGAGACAAGTTTGCGCAAAACCACAAGGCGGCGCAACGCTTCAGGGTCAATCCCGCGTCCGTCGTCCTCTACAGCGACGAAGAGCATGCCCGCTTGATGCCTGGCTTCCAATCGGATGACGCCCTCAGCAGGCTTGCCTACGGCAAGCCTTTCATCGGGTGATTCTATGCCATGGTCTATGGCATTGCGCAACAGATGATTAAGAGGTGACTGGAGTACGTCTAAAATATCCCGGTCCACCAACGTATTGTGTCCGCCAATAATAAGCTGTACTTGTTTTCCTAGTTCTCCTGCAATATCCCTTACCATACGTGGAAAGTTCGCCACGCCTTCGGAAAATGGACGCATCCTGCTGGTCGTAGCCTCTTTGTAGAGTTGCCGTGACAACTGGCTTGAGCGACGCTCAAAACTTTCCAGAAACCGCCAGTTTCCGGCAATGCCGTCAGCGGTTTCGGCACTAATCTGTATGGCTACCCGCAACAGTTCAAGCTCATGCTCAATCTCGCCGATTCCCGCCAGATGCCTTTCTATACGTTCCAGCCGTCCAGTCAACCCGTTTAATTGTCGGACGGTGCGAAGCAAGGAATGCACAAAGGGAGCAAGGCGGCGCGACTCGACCAGAAACTCGGCGGCAAGCCCAATCAAACGGTCAAGGAGTTCGGCATTGATCCGCAACACCTTCTCTTCGCCATCTCCAAACGTGGCCGTCGTTATTACAGGCTCGGACGAGGTTTTTTCGATTGCCGCAGTGAAATGAATGTCAGGCATTTCAATCTGTCCTCCTGACATGGCATTGCTGATAGCCTCGGCTAGTTCATTATAAGTCTTTGAGTTGTTGGCTATCCAATCGCTGATTTTGCCTTCATCTAAAAGGGCGATGCGCGCCAAATGATCGGCACCTTTCAATAGAAGGTCGAAATGTGGGCGTTTAAGCGTAAAACCTTTCTGTGCCGCAATAAAGCAATCCTCCATGGCATGTGCCAGCACCACGGCATTGGGAAGATTGACTATCCGTGCTGCACCCTTGATGGAATGGGATGCCCGCATCAAAGACTGGAGCACCTTCTGATTGTGTGCGTCACGCTCCAGTTCCAACAACCCTTTGATGATTTCAGATGCCTGGTTTTCCGCCTCAACGCGGAAAAGCTCCAGCATGGAAACGTCGGCTAGGCTCATTTGAGGGTTTTTTCCATGGCATGGAACATGAGTTCCTCATCCAGCAGGCCGATGCTTTGCCCTCCATCCTGCAATATACCCCGCACTAATTTGCCCAATGCGTGGGACAGTGATGCTGGAACGGGAAGAAGGTCAAGCTGTGCGTAACGGCAGGAACCAAGCACTTCGTCCACTAGCAATGCGAAGCGGCTTTCATTGCGACGAATGACCATCATGCGAGGGAATATCCGGCGTTTCCCATCCGCATCAGGTTTGAAATCCTCAATACCAAGCAATTTGACCATGGAAAAACATAGTCGCAACTGCCCATGGATATTGACGATGCCCTTCAGAATATCCGTGGCATAATGCGGCAGGCGGTGAATCATCTCGGGTTGGCAAATTTCGTCAATGACACTAATAGGCAGCGATAGGAATTCACACCCGACGCGAAACACCAGCACCGATGAATGCTCGGATATTCGCCGGTCAGGGGCCGGTTTGGAATAGTGGCGATACCATTCGTCTAGATAATTGGGCGGCAAGGACTGGCGTTCGAATATTTTGCTGGCCGATGCCGCAAAAACCTGGCAGTTGTGGCAATGGACAACTTCCTGCAATTTAGGGCAAGGGCTTTCGGCATGGCTCCAAACACCAATACGGTTCCAACAATCGTCAATGACCGTGAAGGAATGAACTGGGTCTTGCATCTCAGTTCCTAGTTTGCTTTCCATCAGCCTGCCTAGCCCGCAGCCGGAATAATTCTGCGGCCTTCATATCGCCGCGCTCTTCTGCGGCCAACGCCAGATGTGCGAGTGCCTGCACATGATCCGGTTGCAGATAAACGGCTTTACGCAAGCAAATCTCCGCTTCCGCCGCAAAGCCTTGTGATTTTTGCAGCAATCCAAGCAAATAATAAGCGTCGGCCTTTGGAGGGCTAGTCGACAACGACGCTTCGCAAAGTTTGCGGGCATCTTCAGTCCGCCCTTTGTCGGCCATTTCAAAAGCCAACGCTAGAGAGTCCACCGAAACCTCCCTGTGTTCTGGATACCGGCAATCCCTGCCGGTATGGACGGCTTTGTCAACTACATTGACCTCGGCCCTCTCCCAAGGGGCGAGGGTGTTTCGTATTGCTTTACTTCCTCCGTTTTCTATAGCCCTTGCAGCCGTTCCAATCGTTCTCTTGTCATCCTGCCGTTGCTGCCTGATGCCCATAGAAGTAGGAAAATTTTGCCCAACACACTGATTGCTCTTGCGGTAGGCAAAACAAAACGGATATCGAACCGGGGAATAGCCTCTATTCAGTGCTTGCAAGGACTCCGCATGGCCTACAAACAAAACCCCGGAAGGAGAAAGCAACTTGTCGATGACTGCCATGGACTCGTCCTGCTGCTTCGGTGCCAGGTAAATCATCAAGTTGCGAAAAAACACCGCATCATAGGGGCCCTTGCCTACGGCGAAACCGGGCATCATCATATTGCCACGGGAAAAGGCCACACAGCGCCGGACTTTCTCGCCAAGTACATAGCCTTCGTCCGTCAAATGGAAATACCGCTCACGGAAGCCCATGTCCCGGCTGCGAAATGAATTGCGATGATATATCCCCATCTGGGCTTTTTCCAATGCTTGTCTGCTGATGTCAAAAGCTTCGATCCGCATTTGTTCCGGGCTGAGTCCAATGTCAAGCAAAGCCATCGCGATAGTATAGGGTTCTTCGCCGGAAGAGCAAGGAAGGCTCAATATTTTGATTGGGATGTCAGGACATGAAGGCTTCCATTCTTCGCTGACATATTTCTGCAACAAAGCAAAAGGCTTTTCGTCGCGAAAAAACCAAGTCTCCGGCACCACGATGAGTTCAACCAACTCATCCAATTCTTCGGGTGATTTCCCGATTAGGTCGATATAACTTGCCTCGTCCGCCAGACCGCACTTGGCCATGCGCTCCTTCACCCCCCGCGCCAAGGGCGAGCCGCCAACCGTTGCCAAATCAATCCCGACTGACACCTTTATGAGATCATGGATTTGTTGAAGTATTCGCATGATGCGGACCCTTAATCTTCCAACTCCAGCAAGGCGCGGGACTCTTCTGTCAAAAATTTGTCGGGATGGATGATTTGCAGGATTTCACCCTCATGCATCGCTAACATCCCCAAATAGGGTGCGCTTTCGCTCCAAACTCCGCTGACCCGCAACGTCTCTGGCAAAATTTTCACGGTTCCGGTCACGCCTTCCACCATCAACCCCAAAATTCTCCTGATGCCATCCCTGCGCAGCACGGGGGTCAGCAGAATGCGGGTACTGACCACTGCTTTGCAAGGCTTTCCGGTCACCAAAGAGTTGATATCCAGCACGACAACCGCTGTCCCCCGATAGTTCAAAACACCGGACACCCATCCTTGCGTCTGCGGCAACTGTTTCAATGTCAGCAACGGAAGCACCTCGATGAGATCCGCCGCAGGCAGGGCATAACGGTCACTGCCGATAGAAAAGACAACTGCATATAAGGGTTTGTCCGGGTCAAAAGCCATGGAATTTACCCCAATTCCTGGACGGCATTTTGCACATCACGCGTCGCATCGGTCAGTAATGTCACCATCTGCCGCGATCCATGGATAGACTGTACTGTTTGATGGATACCCTCGTTGAACTGTGACATGGACTCGGTGATTTGTAGTGTACCTAGGTTTTGCGCCTTCATCCCTTCATAAATCAGATCAAAATGTGGGCTGAGAACCATGGTTTGCTCAATGGATCCGTTCAATTTCCAGCTTATTTTGCGGACATCCTCCACAGTGAGGCCAATTTCCTTGGCAAACTTATCCATCCCCATTACGCTGATGGAAACTTGGGACTGGATTTCTTTGACAATTTGCCCAATATCAAACAGGGCAATCGAGGTTTGATCGGCAAGGCGGCGAATTTCCTTGGCCACCACGGAAAACCCCATCCCGTATTCCCCGGCTTTTTCCGCTTCAATGGCGGCATTTAATGAGAGCAGGTTGGTTTGTTCGGCAATTTTTCCGATGAATTTCACCACAGCGCCAATATTGCTTGCCTTTTCGTCCAGCACCCCCAATTTGGCGGCAATGTCGTTTGAAGCCCTTGCCATATGCCGCATGGTTTCATCCAATTGATCCAAACTGTCTTGGCTTTCTCCCGCCCATTGGCTAGTCTCAAGGGCTATACGGCTGATTTCATCCATGTTTTTGCCCAATCCCTTGGCAGTGGCGGAAATCTGCCTAGCGGATGCCACGATCTCATTGCCAGAGGCGGCCTGCTCTTCTACAGTCGCCTCCAACTGGTGGATCAAGGCTGCCAGTTCGTTGGCACTGGCATAGGTTTTTACACCAACTTGCTGCAATAGACGTAGCGTCTTGGAAAACCGCCGGGAAACTTGAAAAATCGCCAGCACTTGGAATAAAACAACCAACCCGATTGCAAGCTGGGTCCCAATACTTGCAGATGCCAGTGACCGTTCACTCTCATTACTGACTTCGCGCCCCGACGAGACATTGAATTTTACCAGTTCATCAATTGCTTTGGTGACTTCGGCCAATTTTTCCCTAGTACGGCCTCGCCAATAAGCCATAGCCTCGGCCTTTTGATTCTGTCTGGCAAGAGCAAGGATTTCGTTGGCAACGACAAAATATCCGTCCATGGCCTTCTTGCTTTTATCGAATAGATTCCTTTCAACTTGAGTGCTGATAAGCTTGGCAAACGCCGCTTCATTTTCCCGATAAGCCTGAAATCGCTTGGTCAACTGCCCTTCAGTGTATTCGACCTCGTTAGGGTCGCTGGCTTCTATGCGCAATAGCAGCGCAACCCGGTAACTATTGAACGCGCTTTTCATTTCCGTTGCGGCCAAGGTCGCTGGCATCCACTTGGAATGAAGTTCCAAAACCGGTTTGTGGATACTTTCCAACTGACGGTTTGCATACCATCCCAACAGCACCATGGTCAATAGAAAGAAGACGAAGGAAAAGACTAGCCAGTGATAAAATTTAATCTTAGAAAACCCATTCATTGTTCATGCCCCGGAATGGTTGTAACCCCTTGAAAGCGCGACTTTTCGCATCTGTCGCGGTTAGAAATCACAGCCACGAATTAACTTAAGGCCTTAACCACCCGTTGAACATCTTGCGAAGCATCGGTCAAAAGTGTCACTGTCTTCCGTGAATTGCGTATGGATTCGGCGGTCTGGTGGATGCCCTCGCTAAACAGCGACATTGATTCGGTGATTTGGCCAGTGCCAATATTCTGAGCTTGCATCCCCTCGAAAACACGCTCGATCCGCGGACTGAGTGCCTTGGTTTGCTCAATGAGTCCAGTCAATTGATGGCCGATTTTGCGGACATTCTCCACATTGCGGTGGATTTCCTCGGCAAACTTGTCCATACCCATCACGCTGACGGATACCTGCGATTGCATTTCCTTTAGAATCTGTTCAATGTCGAACGTGGCAATCGAGGTTTGATCAGAAAGGCGGCGGATTTCCGTAGCCACCACGGAAAACCCCAAACCGTATTCGCCTGCCTTTTCCGCCTCAATGGCTGCGTTTAGTGAGAGCAGATTAGTCTGGTCGGCAATCTTGATAATCAAATTCACCACGGAATTGATGTTGCCTGCCTTATCGTTGAGAATCGCCAATTTGGTGGAAATGACATTGGATGCATCGACCATCGAGCGCATGGTTTCGTCAAGTCGAGACAATCCTTGCTGGCTTTCCGTCGCCTTATGGCTGGTTTCTTCGGCTATTTGCGCGATTTCGTTCATATTGCTGCTTAACTCCTTAGCGGTGGAGGAAATCTCCTTGGCTGAGGCAACAATCTCATTGCTGGACATGGCCTGCTCCTCTATCGTTGCTTCCTGCTGGTGGATGACGGCCGCCAACTCATTGGAACTGGTGCAGGTATGCACACCCACTTTATGCAATAGACTCACCGAATCGGAAAACACCTTGACGACATAAAACCCCATCAATTCAAACACGGCCAACACGCAAAGAATTACATAAATTTTCTGGCGACTGGATGCCAGCAAAATTGCGCTTTCTTGGGCTGTCCTTTGACCGCCTTCCACATTGAATTTGATATCTTGTTCGATGGCCGCGATAAATTCATCCTTTTTATCCCGTAACTTGCCTCTCATCAGCGCCAAAGCCTCAGCCCTTTTATTTTCATGGACAAGAACGAACATTTGCTCACTGCCTTTTAAATAGTCGTCGAACAGTTTACTGCTCTTGTCAAACAATTCCTGTTCCGTCTGATCGACGATTGTGGGCACATAAATCGACTCGCTTTTTCTATAGGCATCCAGCTTGTTTTTCATATCCTGTTCCGTATAGGCAATCTCCCAAGGTTCCTCTGCAACCAAACGCTGAAAGGCAGCCGCCCGGTAGCCATTAAACCAATTTCTCATTTCGGTGAGCGTTTGGGTTGCTGGCATCCAATTAGACTGAATTTCATGGACTTTTTGGTTAATCGCTTCCAACTGTCTGAGCGAATAAAAGCTCATGAGTACGATGAGAACGAAAAAAGAAGCCAAGGAAATGATCAGTTTGTGGGAAAGTCTAATTGATGTAAACCACTTCATTTGTTTAACCTGTATGGGCGGACTACTGATCGGGCTTCATAATCAATCCGAAGCGAGAAAAGATCACTTGGCATAAGGCATTCTTTAGCCAACTCGTTTATTATAATCCTTTGGATAAGGCACACGGCTAATTTTCATGAACACAGTAGAGACAACAGCAACCCAATCGGATATCAACGCTTCAGCACATCCTATAAGCGTGTTACTGGTTGACGACCAAGTGATCATTGGCGAAGCGGTGAGGAGAATGTTGGCCGAAGAGCCTGACATCCGGTTCCACCATTGCCAAGATCCGACTCAGGCCATAGATCGGGCTAACGCATTCGGCCCGACGGTAATCCTGCAAGACTTGGAAATGCCTGAATTGGACGGGTTGACGCTGATCAAGTTCTTCCGTGCCAACCCATCGACCCGGGATATCCCTCTAATTGTGCTCTCGTCGAGGGAGGAACCGTCGACCAAGGCAGAAGCTTTCGTTCTCGGTGCGAACGACTATTTGGTAAAATTGCCAGACCGGCTGGAAATGCTGGCCCGCATCCGTTATCACTCAAAGGGCTACGTTGCCCAACTCGAACGTAACGAAGCCTATCGCAAACTCGCCGATAGCCAACGGCAACTGGCGGAAGAAGTGGCAGAAGCTGCAAAGTACGTCCGCTCGCTGCTTCCCGAACCAATTAAGAAAGGACCCGTTAGGATCGATTGGCGTTTCTTGCCATCGACACAACTTGGAGGAGACTCGTTTGGTTACAATTGGCTGGACGACGATCATTTTGCCGTCTATCTGTTAGATGTGAGCGGTCACGGAGTGGGTTCGTCGTTAATGTCCGTCTCGGCCTTGAATATATTGCGCTCCCAAGCCCTACCGAGCACCGATTTCCGGGAACCAGGCCAAGTGCTGCGAAGTCTGAACATGGCCTTTGCAGAGGAATTGCATGACAACAAATACTTTACCATATGGTACGGCGTCTTCCGCATTAGCACTAAGCAGTTGGCTTATAGCGGCGGGGGCCATCCACCTGCCCTGCTGTGCAACGGAGGGCAACGGCAAGATACTGATTTGACCCGGCTCAATTCCAAGGGACCGATGATAGGAATCATGCCAGACATCCCGTTTGCCACACAAACCGTGCAAATAGAATCTCCCGCAAAAATATTCCTTTACAGCGACGGTGCCTATGAAATTAGGTTAGACAACGGAGAAATGTGGGAATTTGACAAATTCGTAAATTTCCTTGGCACCGCAGCCCATGACACTCCCGTGATGGACCAATTGCTAACCCAGATTCGGAAATTGCAAAGGCTTGAGCAATTAGACGACGATTTTTCAATAATGGAAATCGACTTATGACAAGCCATCACCGATGCCCACATCGAAACATTTGATAACGGCCCCCTCCCGCCTGCTTGGCGGAATACATGGCTTGGTCGGCATCTCTTAGCAATTGCTCGGGTTCGGATGGGTTGAGTGGAAACAGGGTGAAGCCAATGCTTGCCGAAACATAGGCTGCTTGGCCATTCATGTAGATCGGTAATTTAACCGATTCCAAAATGCGCTTAAGGATGGCATGGCACTGCTTCAAACCATCGAAATTCAGTAGCAACAAAACAAATTCGTCACCGCCGACGCGCGCGACAGTGTCGTTTTCGCGAACACAGGCAGACAGGCGGCTTGCGACTTCCACCAACACCTGATCACCGGCCATATGCCCCAAGCTGTCGTTGATCGGTTTGAAGTCATCAAGGTCCAACACACAGACGGCCATGCTCTTTTGGGTCTGCACTGTAAAGGTAATCGCCATGCGCATACGATCTGCTATCATGCGACGGTTATAGACACCGGTGAGCGGGTCAAAATTAGCCTCGCGCTGCAGAAGCATCTCCTTCTTCTTCAGGTGCGTAATGTCAGTGTAGATGGTGGTGTATTGCCGGATGTGTCCGGTGGCATCTTTGATGGCGGCTATGGACACCAATTGGGGAAGAATATCGCCGCCTTTGTTGCGATTCCAAACCTCACCACGCCAAAAGCCTGTTTCGATCAGGGATTGCCACAGGTTTGCATAGAAGGCCACGTCGTGGCAATCGGATTTGAGCAATTTAGGCGTCTGTCCAAGCACCTCGTCGCGAACATAGCCAGTAACACGCGTGAACGCTGGATTGACGTCAATAATGATGCCATCACCATCGGTTATCATGATGCTTTCTTGGGCGCTATCAAACACACTGGCCGCCGAGTGCAATTTCACCTCCACTTCAATCTCCTCAGTGACATCCGTGACGAAGCCATGCCAAATGCAACTGCCGTCTGCTTCCCGTTGTACCTCGGCGTTGCCCTGAAACCAGCGTAGCCCACCCCCAGAAAGACACAGGCGGAAGCGATTCCGCCACGGCTGTCCAGTTGTAGCGGATGCTTCCATCGACTCCATAAAACCCGCCTTGTCGTCCGGATGCAGCAAGGCAAATAACTTTTCGGCCTCTTGACACACCTCACCGGGTGTCAGTCCGGCAAGCTTGCGTATGCCTTCGCTGATGTAGGAAAAACACACACTGCCGTCAGCCCCCAAACGACATTGGTAAACCATGCCCGGCACTTGGTCGGTGACTTGCCGCAACAAGGCAGCCTGGGCTTTCAGAGTAAGATGGGTCTGCACCCTTGCGCGTACCACGCAAGAGTTGACTGGTTTATGGATTAAATCCACCCCGCCTACTTCAAGCGCCAGTGCTTCATCCGTCGGTTCGCTTTGTCCTGTGACGAAAATCACCGGGATATGTGTCGTGGCCGGGTCAGCCTTCAGTTGCCGGCATACTTCAAGACCATCCATATCGGGCATCATGATATCGAGCAGTATCAGGTCGGGAAGCACTTGGCGGCAGACACCAAGAGCCTGTTGGCCGGTAGTGGCCATGAAGACTTCATGATCGGTTTGGAATATCTGATAGAGTGCTTGAATATTGGCGGGTTGATCGTCCACCACCAGAAGGCGCGGTCGCACCGACTGGGGATAGAATGGGCTTGGACCATACTGGCTAGTTTTATTCGGTGTTGTCATGTCAATAGTTCTCTAAGTTTGCGGCTTTCTGTGAGTGCCGCCGAAAAGTCCAGTCGGTTTATCGCAGCATGAAGCGGTGTCAATGGGTTTTGCGGCCCACTGCCGAACTCGCGTTTCAGCACGGCATGAATTTCCAAAGCCCGCAGATTATTTTCGGACAGCAGCGGATCCAACGCATCCAAGTAGGCAATGACCCGCACTGGATCGACCAAGGGTTCGGATGCAGCGGGAGGGTCGAAGGCATGGGCCAAATTTTTCAGCACATCGAAAGACTCATTCAATGCGGTGGCTAATCGAGCCAACAGGTCTTCTGTTTTGTCCGGGGTGTTGCTAGTTTTTAGGCTAATTTCCGTTTCATTCGCCAAATAAGCAAGCGATTGCGCCCCCAATGTAGCGGCGACCCCTTTGAGGGTGTGCAAGCAATGAGCGGCGGGCGAAGTGTCGCCTTGCTGCAAATGTTGGCGAATTTGATGGATGACGTCTTCCTGCTCGCCCAGAAACTGGCGCACGGCTACCGCGTAAAGCTCTCGGTTGCAAGCAAATCGTTGCAACGCCGCTTCAAGTAAAAAGCCAGCGGGAACATCCGGCAAGCATGCCAAGGGGCCAGTGTCGTCTGTCGTGTTTGCCGAATGGGATAAACCTGCCGGGGTGGGAGTGCCTTCTTCGTTTATACAGTACTGCCGCACCAGAGCAATTAATGCTTCTACCTTGATGGGTTTGGCGATATGGGCATTCATGCCTGAGGCCAAACAATCAGCCTGGTCTGAGGCCAGCGCATTGGCGGTCATGGCGATAATCGGCATCTGCGCCAGTGACTTATGCTGTCGTAGCATGCGAGTGGCGGCAAAACCGTCCATTTTCGGCATCTGCACGTCCATCAGCACGGCATCGAAGGGCTGCTGTGTCGTTAGGACACGCTCAACACCCTCTAAGCCGTCCCCGGCCACCTCGACTTGTGCACCTTCAAGGGTCAGAAGATTTTTCGCCACCATCTGGTTCACTAGATTATCTTCTACCACCAACAAATGCAGCCCCTTCAGACGGTCTGTCCCGTGCCGCCCGACGGTGATGGACGAAGACGCTGTCAATTCATCGCCCACGTTGCCTATTGGGAATTCAAGTGTGAAGGCAAAACAGCTACCACACCCCGGAGTACTAACCACCGTCAGATCGCTCCCCATTAAACTGACTAGCCGCTGGCTGATCGTCAAACCCAACCCGGTGCCGCCAAAACGCCGAGTGGTAGAGGCCTCTGCTTGGTTGAATTCTCCGAAAATTGTTTCCAGCTTGTCAACGGGTATGCCAATGCCGGTATCGCGCACGGCGAATTCGACCCATACCCGATCCAGCTTATGTTCCACGACACGCACGCTCACCACCACCTCGCCCCGTTCGGTAAACTTGATGGCGTTGCTAGCGAGATTTAGCAGCACCTGCTGTAGCCGCAGACTGTCGCCTAACAAGGTGCGCGGGATGTCAGCATCGCAATCAATAACCAACTCAATGTCCTTGCCTTGAAGAGACGTGGATAACACCGATGACAGATTATTTAGCAAGCGATTAACCTGGAAAGGCGCATTCTCAAATTCCAGCCTGCCCGCCTCAATTTTTGAATAATCCAAAATATCGTTGAGGATGCCCAGCAGCGACTGTGCGGCCGACTGTGCCTTTCCTGTGTAATCCAGTTGTTGTTCCGAGAGTTCTGTAAATTGCAAGAGTTGCAGTATCCCCAACACCGCGTTCATCGGTGTGCGGATTTCATGCGACATGTTGGCCAAAAACTCGCTCTTGGCTTGGGCCAGTCTTTCAGCCTCTATTTTGGCTTTTAGAACCTCCACTTCCACCTGCTTACGGGCGGAAATATCAGAAAGCACACAATGGGTTCTGACAAAATTGCCGTCAATGTCGCGTTGGATGCGCCCTTCCAAAAGTGCGGTGATGCACCGCCCATCTTTCCCTATTAGGCTCAATTCCGTGGCAACTGCCCCATTGGATTTAAATTCGTCAAATGCTGGATCGAAGGATGGCCGCAGATCATCCAGCCATACCTCATCGAATGCTTTGCCTAGAAGCTCATCCCTAGTGTAGCCCAACAGATCACTCATTCTCTGATTGACATCAATGAATCGCCCTTGGATATCGAGGGATTGGTAAGCGACAGGCATGTTTTCAAACAGCGATCTGAAGCGGGATTCACTAGCGGACAACACGGCTTCGGCAGTTTTTCTTGTTGTCATATCAGTGTGTGTGCCAATCATTCGGGCAGGGTTGCCCTCGCTATCCCGGCTGACCATCATGCCGCGGGTCAGTATCCACTTGTAGCTGCCATCCTTGCACAGTAGGCGGTGTTCGTTGTCATAGGTTGCAGTCAACCCATCGAAATACGCTTGCAAATCGGTCATAATCTGTGGTTCATCCATAGGGTGGATAAGGCGTTGCCAGTCTTTGATAGTGTCACCGATCTCGTCGTCGGCATAACCCAGCATGGCTTTCCATTGTTTGGAAAAATAGGCCCGATCCGTTTTGATATTCCAGTCCCACATGCCATCGCGGGAGCCTTCAAACGCAAAATTAAGGCGTTCTTCGCTTTCCCTTACTTTTTCCAAGGCATTGCGCTGATCGCTGATATCAATGCAAGAGCCGATATAACCGACGAAAGTACCGCTAAAATCATACAATGGCTCGCCATTGTCTTGAATCCAGCGGTATTCGCCATCACTTCGCTTGAGTCGGTATTCCATGCGGAAGGGTTCGCGGCGGTCGAAATGGCTGAGATAAATAGCCAAGCAGGGCTGGAAGTCATCCGGGTGGACACCCTCCGCCCAGCCATTGCCAATTTCTTGCTCCATCGCACGACCGGTGAAATCCAGCCATTTTTGGTTGAACCAAGTGCAGAGTGTGTTGGTATCGGCCATCCAGATCAACACCGGGGCGTGGTTCGCCAAGCTACGAAAGCGATTCTCGCTTTCGCGCAACATTGCATCCATTTTCCTGCGCTCGGTGATATCGCGCGCAAAAACAAACATACGCCCTTCAGAACTGGGTAACAGCTTTATGGCAACCTCGACATCCAACAAACGACCCGATTTGTGGCGATGGCGCGTTTCAAAGCGATCAGCTCTTGATACTTTGATTTTATCTATACGCTCGCTGATTTCGGCGGACGATTCCATCGCTTCGATATCGCTAATCCTCATATCGAGCAGTTCTTCACGGGTGTAACCGACCATATCACAAAAAGCGGCATTAATATCCAAGAAGTGCCCTTTATCATCAACGACCCAGAAACCATCCGAGGCAGTATCAATGACGGTCCGGTATTCAATTTCAGTCCGCTTGCGTAGGTTGATATTGGAGATGAATCCATGCCACAGGATGGCACCGTCCGCCATGCGTTCCGGCATGGCACTGCCCTCGCGCCAAACCACGCCTTGCTGCGGCAGCACGACACGAAATTCGCAATGCCAAGGTGTCAATGTGTTTGCGGCCTGTAGCATAGATGCTTTAAACAAATCGATATCTTCCGGGTGAAGACGCCCAAATATATATTTGGCACTGTTGCGCACATCCTCCGGCGCAAGTTCAAAAATCTTACGGATGCCCTCGCTGGAATAGGGAAAGCATGATTCGCCATCGGGTGACAGCAACAATTGATAGAGCATCCCCGGCACTTGCGAAGCCAGTTTTTCAAGCAAAGTTTGAGTGGCTTGCAACTCGCTGGTGCGTAACGACACCAAATGTTCGTTGTCGACCGCGGCGGCCATGGCCCACTTCTCGTCCATGCTCTTCATGGCGACCTGTTGGGCCAGTCCGTTCAGCAAGTTGAGCACGGCAGACTGATTATCCTGACCGATGGACGGGATAGCCATGAGAGAGGCAAGAATGCTTGCCTTGCTTGAAACGAGCTCTGTCTCTTGGTCGGATGAATCTTTCTGCGCCTTCAGCGCGAGGGAGGCAAGCAATTCAGTCAAACCAGTGTTTTCAGATGTGAACACGCCATCGGCAAGCCGGTTCTCCAGATAGATTACGCCCCTAAGCCCCCCTTCATCGGTAATCGGGAAGCACAGGACCGAGCGTAGTCTCAACGATTGCACCTCGGTCACCAGGGTAAAGTCGCCTTCCACGCAGGCATCACGCAGGACGATTTTCTGACCGGTGCGAAATACATAATTGACGATGGGTAGACACACATCAACCCCAAGGTTCAGACTGCGGCTTCGGGCCTTGACCGTCCGATGTTGATCAATGTGGCTTTCCGCTATAGCCGACACGGTGTCCCCATTCTTTTGCAGCAGAAAGCCATGCTGGGCACCCGAATATTCCAGCACAACCTTTATGATATCGTTCTGTAGTTGCTGCAAGTCGGCATCGGTGGAAATGGCAAGCACCGATTTCATCAGGTAACTGATATCGAGACTTGTATTGCCCGGTTTTACTGGCGTTCTAACCGATAGTTCGGGTACGGGCTTAGCATCACGGTCGAGTTGCAAGGCTTCCCATAACTGCGCTTCCTTGGCGGTAGCGCGACAGGCACGATATAGACGCAGTGCTTCGTTTAAGTAAAGGCTGCACGAGATTGGCCCGGACGGTTGCAGTAGCCTACCTAAGCATTCATAGAGATGGGCACTGAGCAGCACATACCCTTGAACCTGCGCTTCGTCAATGGCATCTAGGTAGAGGTTGCGCGCCTCGCGTAATTCGCCGCGAGTGCGGGCCAGTTCAGCCTTGATGAAAGCGAGGTAAGGGCGCAGTAAAGGCCCTAAATGGCTCCATATTTCCACTTTTTGCAACCATGGCTTGATCTCTTCTTCCAATTCCCCCCATGGGGCGGGCGTGGCGGAGGCTCGGTTCAAACCCAGCCGGTTAAGAATGCGGAACACAAACCAAAGGCGTTTGAGTACATTGTCGGTGAGACCGTTCAGGTAACGCTCCACCGCTGCCAAGGACTCCGCTGCGGCTTGGTAGTCCCCCAAATAATACTGGGCGAAACCGAGCAGGGCGAAATAGCTCCCCGCCAAAGCGACATGATTGTCTATGGCCCAACGTGCCAGCGTTTCTTCCATGGGTACTGGCTGTGCATCCCGCTGCATCGTTACAACCCAGCCCGCCAATACGGCCTCGGCCAAACCGACGGAGAACGAAAGCTGGTTCTTGCGCGAGAATTGCAGGCATTCCTCGGCATGTTCTTCAATCAGGCCCAGATCATTGCCCAGTACGTGCAGGTTCCACATTAGAGGACCGTAGGACAATCCAGCATTGTAGAGGTCGCCGCAGTTTTTACCACATTGGATACCCTTCAGACAGTATTCAACGATGTCTGCCGGGTGGCTGCGCGAATGCATGTTGCACCAGACGATTCCGTTCATGCCCCGAGTGGCGCCAAAGGTGTTTGGGTATTTAGCGCATAAGTGACGGGCCAAGTCCTCGTAGCGTGCCGCTTGGTCGAACCGTCCCTGCTCGCCTAGGTTTAGGCCCATGATGGAGAAAGAGTAAATCACCGATTCGTCCATGTCACCCGCCAGACAGTGCCAGGTGGATTGCGCTGCGGCCAGGTAAAGCTGGGATACCAAACCGGACATATAAAGGTCTGGAATCAGTTCGCTGTAGAAGCTCAGTTCGATTTTGCTTCGACGATCTTGGGTAAAAGGCAGGTCCAGGATTTTGCCCCACACGTCGCCTTGTGCCTCTATCTGTCGCATCAGGGATTGTGTGCGTTGATTCGCCAATTCCGCGTCTTCCGGGATGGCTTGGTCGAAATAAGCCAGCCCACGATTGGCCGAGGCAATGGCTTCCTTGAAGCTGCCGAAGGAAGACAGCGTGGAGGTTTGTTCGGCCAATGCTTCCGACTTGTCCAATTCGCCTGTTGACCGTTCGATGAGTTGGTTGATCAGCGCCTCGGATGCCTCGTAGCGGCCGCACATCAGTTCCGTCTTGGCAAGCCGCTGGTGGATGCGGTAAGTCATTTGGTAGGCCGCATCCCAAGCATCCGGGGGCAAGTTTTCAAAGGCCCTTCGGAAAAAACCGTTGGCTGCTTCGCTGGCAAGCGATTCCAGAGCCTTGTTGCCGGCATGGAAATTGACTTGCACCAAACGGTGGATACTGGGGAGGTCGACCTCCTGCGGGCATCCTCGGTTGAGATGGGTGGCGATGGCAAAAAGCTTGTCGGAGGTTTCCACGCCCTCATCGTCTGGAATGGCAGCGAGCAAGCGATTGCCGATGCACCAATGGATGCTGGCGCGAGCTTGTTCGTCCGTTTGGTTCAACACCGCCTCTTGCACACGATCATGCACGAATTGCAGATCGGTTTTGTTTTCAAGCAACATACCCAGGCTTAGCACCGGTTTCAATTTTTCAAACAGAGCGACTGAATCGGTTTCCATGACACACACCATTTCTTCCACGGTGAAACGGTTTCCCATGCAGGCACAATAATTGAGTATATGCAGAGTGTCCTTGGGCAACTGCCGCACTTTGGAACTGAACAATCCCACCACGCTGGTTGGCATCCGGGTTTCGCGGATCAGGTTCATGTCCCAATGCCATTGGTGATCGCTGTCCCTAAATAGGAGCTTTTCTTCATGCAGGTAGGACAAGCTCTCGCTCACGAACAGCGGGTTGCCCTCGGTTAGCTCTGCAATGAACCGGGCAAGCAGGTCAACTTCCTCTAAGCGCACATCAAGGATATAGGCCACCATCTCTTGACAGTGCTGCCCGTTCAGTTCGCCAAGTCGAATTTCCTTGACAGGTGCCTGGATTTCTTTAATCTCTCGCAGTAATTTGCAAAATGGGTGGCTGGCATCCACCTCGTTGTGGCGGTAGGCCCCCAAAAATAGCAGGGATTGGTATTCGCCGTGGTTGGCAAAGACATAGCGTAGAAGTTCGAGCGTGGCGGTATCGCACCATTGCAGATCGTCGATGAATAGCACCAAAGGATGGTCTGTACAGGCAAGGCAACTGAGAAAGTTCGCAAATACTTGGTTGAAACGGTGACGCGCCTCAGCCGGAGGCAAGGGTGCGACTTCCGGTTGTACCCCGATGACTAATTCCAATTCTGGTATAACGTCGGTCAGTATGCGCCCAAGCTGTTCAACAGCCGCCAGTATCCGCCTATTCCAATGATCAATCCGGCTGTCACTCTCAGTGAGGACGGTACGCAGGAGGCCACGCAAGGCTTGGATAAGCGAACTGTAAGGAATATTTTTCTGGTACTGGTCGAACTTGCCCGAGGTGAAATAGCCACGGTGTTCCACCAGTGGTTTTTGCAATTCCTGAATCAGCCTCGTCTTGCCGATGCCGGACAAGCCCGAGACGAACACCGACAGGAAGGCTCCCTGTGTAACTTGTAGATACTCGTCCAATATCAAATCAGCCTCGGCTTTGCGCCCGACCATTTTCGAGATAAAGATTATCCGTTTAGTGGAGTCCAGCAAGCCAAGTTGGAAAGGGATGATGGCGTTAGTTGCCAAGTATTCATCGCGACAACGAAGCAGATCGGCTAACAATCCACCCGCGCTCTGGTAACGCCTTTCTGGGGATTTGCTTAGGAGCTTGGCGATAATTTCACTGATCTGCGACGGGACAGATGGATTGCATTCATGCGCGACAGGCTCGATTTCCGCCAAATGGGAGTGAATCAACTCCAGCGGGTCGGTGGATAAAAAAGGCAATCGCCCGGTTAGGAGTTCATAAAACACGACACCCAATGAGTAGAGATCGGTCGTAAAGTCCACGCGATGGTTGATGCGGCCGGTCTGTTCCGGGGACGTGTAAGCAAGCGTACCTCGCACGAAACCGGAATCATAGATGAAATGGCTAATATCTCGGATGTCCAAGGGGGTGATGAAATCGGTCAGGCAAACGCTGAGAGTTTCTGCTTGTACCAAGATGTTGTGGGGCTTGATCCCACCATGGACGATGCCCGCCTCATGCACAACCCGCAGGATGTCCGCCATGCTACAGGCGATGGAAAAAAAATCTGCCAACGCCAGTTTTTTTTGTCCCTCACTCCATGCATCCAAGGTGTTCCCGGCAAACCAAGGCTGAACGATAAAATGTCTTTCTAGATCAGATTCCATCGCTAGGGGCGTACAACTTCGCTTGTCACGAAGAACCTTAAGCCGCTCGATTTTTTGCCGTAGATAGCGCGACAAATCTGCCCAGCCAGACAGGAACTTGAGTTGCTTGAGTATCAAAGGAAGTTCCGGCTGTTCTTTGAGATAGGCCTTGTAAACCACCGCTTGAAGGCTTTCCCCCAGCTTTTCGGAAAGGATGTAGTTTTTCAGCTTCTGAGCGGCTTTCATGCCGTTGCCTTTAGGGCGTGAACCTTACCGTCAGCACGTCACAAGGGGAGTGCGTCACCACACTGACAGCCGTCGAACCGAGCAACGAGCTGATCCCTTTTCGCCCATGGGCACCGATGACGATCAGATCGAAGCCCTCTTCTGAAGCAACCCTGACTATGATGTGCTTGGCCTGTCCGTTCTCAAACAATAACCTGTCATCTGGAATGCCAAGACTATCGCCGAGTTCCATCAATTGTTGTATCGCAGCATCAAAAACGATTTGGTCCGGGCCCACCAGATTGAATGGATCAAGGGCTATGGTGGCGGGATCAAGCATAGGAACATATTCAGCAACATGTAAAACACTCAACTGGGCATCGTATTTGTCGGCTATATCTTTCCCCCGTGCAATAATTTGCTGGCTAATCTCGGAAAAATCTGTGGCCAGAAGAATTTTTTTATAGTTTTTCATAGTTACGTTATTGTCTATTATTTGAGTTAAATGGGGGGATGCTCAGAAAAACCTGACATCCAAAAAAGTCAGGTCATCCTCTAACCGTATGTCATTGGAAAATCGCAACAAAGCCTTTTGCAAAGGTTCCATTTCAATATTGGATTGGGGGTAACCTAATGATTTTAAAATATTAATCAACCCTTCCGTTTTTAGCTGCTGCCCGTAGGCATTGTGAATTTCAATGGCTCCGTCGGTAAACATCAGCAGGCAGTCCCCTGGCGCATAGGTGAATTCAGTTTCATCGTAATCGGCATCAGCGAACATGCCAAATGGCAAACCAGGCGCATTTAACTGTCTGGCATCGCCGTCACGGTTCAGCAAGACTAGGGGTGGACCGCCAGCGGAGACAAACCGCACAGTCCTCTTGGCGGCATCAATAAGGCCGCAGACCGCCGTGGCAAATGACTCGCCCTTGACGATCTTGCTTAACTCCCGGTTCATGTGGCTGGCAAATTCCGTTGGATCAAATAGGCTTTCCCGGTAACGTCCCCACAACGAACTCAAATGCATAGTGTGAAGCGCGGCGGCTACGCCATACCCCATCACATCCGCCAAAAGGAACCCATAACAGTTTGCGTCAAGCTTACTGATGGCATAATAATCGCCCCCGATCATGTCATGCGGAAGATAGAAACTGGCGAAATTCAAGCGGTCGTCTTGAGGCAGATCGCATTCCAAAGAAAGCATCTGAATTTGCTTGGCGCGTTCCATATCCCGGTAGGTTTCGGAAAAGTCGTGGAAGCTCTCAACACCGCCCACCACCCGGCCTTCCCGGTCATGGATGGGAGAAACGGAAACCAACATCGGCACACGGCCCCCAGTTTTGGTTTGACCAAAGACAATCACAGGGCAAGTGCTTGCCGTGTTAGTGACCATGCACCTGTGCAATGGGCAAAATTCCTCGCCGCACAGCCGGTGACCATCCTTATCCTCATGGACGAGGATATTATCCATGCATCGGTGCCCCACAACCTCCTCCGCAGTCCATCCGGTGAGGCGCTCGGCGGATTTGCTCCAGTACACAATGCGGCGCGCCCGGTCACAGACATAGAGGCCGTCATTCAAAGAGTCCAAGATTATGTCGGTTAGGGGTAAGTGCAGGTTTTTCATACTCAGCTACAGCGTTTTCAACATCAAATATTTATTTGATGAATCGTATGGCTTTTAAAATAAATAATTTAATCTTAACTTTCTCGGTTATTCATACTTACAGCGTTTTTAATATCAATTGATTACATTGATTAAGTTTTGAAATAGTTGGCGGCAAAGGGTTGCCGCCCTACAGTCCTTGATACGCAGTAGGTCGGCAACCCTTTGCCGACATGGGGCGCATATATGTAAGTAACGAACAGATATTGAAAACGCTGTATTATGATTATTTTTAAACATGAAAACGCTGTAAAAATTTACCTGATTAGCAAGATTGTTCAGCCAATTCTTAACACCTAGCCGTATTCGTCATTCCGGCAGGGATTGCCGGAATCCAGTCGCCATGGATGGCAATCTAGATTTACCTCCCTATGTTCTGGTTACTAGCAATCCATGCCGGTATGACGCGCTGGCCGGTTTAGCTGAAGAATCTTCCTAATCAGGAAAATTAAATCGTCGAACTCCATGTAACTTGGGTTATTTTATGCTCGTTTTTCGTGAATGACAAATCGCTTTTTAATGGGTTTATGTATATATCATGCATAGGCGATTCTTTGAAGTTTTTAACTACGAAGAGAAAATATCGCACTCCTAATATTTTAGCGACGGAATATTCCTTTTGGGTCAAAGATATAGAACCATGAAGATCATTGATTCCTTTGACTTCTAATGCTAGGAAGTCATATTCTGCACTTGAAGAAAGCTTGAAGTCAAACCCACAACCTAGATTTGTGGTATTCTCCATAGAATAACCAGAAAAACTTTCGATGGTTGGGAATTTATTGATAAAATATTTTTCCGCAGCCTGACCTGTGATGAGTCTCTTTGCAAAGGATGTTTCCAAATCAAAGTCAACTTCTGTAGTCTGCTCTATTAACATATCAATATCTGGATTTTTATACAACGACTTCTTCAAAATTTTTGAGAGTGTATCCATGTCAACATCTTTGTATTCCTCATAAACTACTTTACAGCAATCCCTTATTTTTCTTTTGTGCCATCCTAATCGATCATTTGGAAATAATGGGTCGAATTCATCTCGGTAATTATGTATAGATTTCTCAGGGACTCCTAGTGCTAACCCGATTACATTAAACGCCTCTTTGAAGCTATTAAAACCAAGATAACGTAAGCCATCGAAATCAAATTTTGACAAATACAGTCCCGCAATAATTGATTTTTCTCGTACTGTTAATTGACTTTCTTTCATTATAGTTTTATTTGCATAATATAGGCCATGAATACTTTGTCTAAATAAAGCACTACTTTATCGGATAATACTTCTATTCCTTATGCAGACTCAAATAAATTAGATGAAAACATAACATCATAAAAATCAAGCTTCGTGGTTAATAACTTATGCCCACCACCAAGTACAATTTTCTTGATTTCATTCTTGTTGATAGCTGGACATATCAACCTTTTACAACTCATGTATTTGACTAACTTTGTCATAGGAAATGAGATTACGTTTCCGTTTTCGCAATCGGACAGCATTCCATCAAAGATTGGAGCTTGGTAAACCTTGGCATTTAAAGAGGATTGATAAATAAAGCGGGAAAGCCTTAAGGCGGCCCGCAATTGCCTGGAAATTCCTTGGTGGTTCAAGGCGTTTTTTGCCGAGTCTAGGAACAGATGCGTCAATGCGTAATCACTCCAAACAAAAATATCCAAGCAATTATCAACCAAAACCGGTGTCTTGCCTACCGTTTTCCAAATCGGCTGCATTAAAAATGGGGTTTGAAGCTGTTTAAACTCATTTAAAAAATTTTGTAATGCATCAAGCACCCGTGGGGCAAGTTGTAACATTTCTGGTTTTGAGTCCCAGTTGCGCACTTTTGCCAGCGTAGGTTCAAAAATCTCGCGCACTTGCGATAAATTCTTTTGAAGGGAGCGAACCATGGATAATGCCATGTAACGAGTGGTGGCCGAACGGATTACGAGTTCAGACCCATATTTATCCTCATCCAAAGATTCGGTGGTATTATCTGGAAGGGTTGTAAGTTTAATTTCCAAGGGCCGGGTTTTATGTTCCCGTTTTTTTTCGCAAATTACTAAGTCTATAGCAGGCAATTCGTCATGGACGTAATTTGCAAATGGGTCGAAGCGCGATTCAAAAGCAAAATATAGTTCCGAATTTGGTCGGTTAGTGCCAAAAACATCTGATACGTCCAACTCGCTAATCGTTGTACCTAATTCGTCTCGATAAGTGACATAGACCAGTGGAATGGAACGTGACCGCATATAACAAGCCAATGCCACTGGAAAAGACGAATTGAACTGATTTTTACCCCAATAGTAAGGGTCAAAAAAATCACGGTTGCTATGTTCAATTCCAAAAAGTGAAGGTTTAATTATATTGCCCATCAGATATTAGCGGTAAAATTGCTCACCAGCGTATCAATATCGGTGTCGGCTCTTGGGCGCAGGCGGACCGGCTTCATTGAACTGGTTGCCGTTGTTTGAGTGCGTCGCGTTTGCCATTCCAATAAGCCTCATTGACGGGGATGGCAGGGCCAGACTCTAGACCTTCAAGCATCAGTGCTGCCAACTTCTGTTCTCCCTGTCTGATTTGATCATTACGGATCAACTCGCGGACATACTCGCTTGATGTGCTATAGCCACGCTCTTGCACCTGAGTGTCAATAAAATTTTTAAGCGATTCAGGAAGGGAAATGTTCATGGTTGCCATGTTGCCACCTTAGAAAGGATACATGCTTAATAATGGCAAACTTTGCCAAGCCTGTCCACGAAAAAAATCGGCTTTGGTCATCGTTCAGCCCATGTGCATCGTCTGAATGTGGAGTGCTGCAACTCGTCGCCGCATGGCTCGAAAGGCGGCGACGAGTCGCCGCACTCCAAACCTCACCCAACTGGGCTGAACGATGACCAAGGTCACATTTGAATTTGGGCTATAATTTGAACTCAATTACTCTTCAACCTCAATAAAATTTGAATCCCTTGCGAATCAACCTGAAAACCCTAGGCTGCCGCCTCAACGAGGCCGAACTGGAAACTTGGGCGCGGCAGTTCCAGTCCGAAGGTCATCGTATCGTGCAAAAGTCCAGCGAGGCCGATTTGATCGTTTTCAATTCTTGTGCTGTCACCAACGATGCAGTGCGGAAATCCAAGCATTTGATCCGCCGCACCCACCGCGAAAACCCCTCTGCCAAACTGCTGGTCACAGGCTGCTACGCCAGCTTGAACAGCGACGAAGTCAAAGCGGCGCTGGGGGTCGATTTTGTCGTGACCAACTCCGACAAAGGCCGACTGGTCGAAATAGCCAAGGAAAATTTGGCTATTCCTACAATGCCATCGCTTGCCACCGAACCGGGCGAGGCATCTTTGTTTGCCCTTGGTCGCCAGCGTGCATTCGTCAAGGTGCAAGACGGCTGCCGCTACCGCTGCACCTATTGCATTGTCACTTTAGCGCGTGGCGAGGAAACTAGCCGGGGCATAGCCGATATCTTAGAAGAAATCAATGCGCTACACGCCGAAGGCATACAGGAAGCAATACTGACCGGGGTCCACCTTGGCGGATGGGGCAACGACTTAGGGCTACGGTTGGAAGACTTGATATTAGCCATAATGGAAAATACGGACATTCCCCGCCTACGCCTAGGTTCCCTGGAGCCTTGGGAATTGACAGATAAGTTTTTCGATTTGCTGCAAAACGACAGGCTAATGCCACATCTGCACCTGCCGCTGCAAAGTGGGTCGGACACGGTGCTACGCCGGATGGCGCGGCGCTGCAAGACCACCGAGTTCGCCCATTTGGCGGCCCGCGCCCGTCAAGCCTGCCCGGACATCAATCTCACCACCGATATCATCGTCGGGTTTCCCGGTGAGACCGAAAAGGAGTGGGAAGACAGCCTGAATTTCATAAGAGCGCAAGGGTTTGGCCACATACACCTATTCGGCTATTCGTCCCGCATTGGCACCAAGGCTGCAAGCATGCCTGACCCAGTGCCCGCCGCAGTCATCAAACACCGTGTGCAACAGTTGCACAGGATCGCCGGCGAACAAAAGAGGGCAAACCTAAAGCGTTTTCTGGGACGGGAATTCCCTGTGTTGTGGGAGGAAGGCCGCGAATCACAAGGGGGTGGCGACAAGCTATTTCCGGGCTACACTCCCAATTACCTGCGCGTTGAAACGACCGCCGGACGGGAACGGGATTTGTGTCGACAAATAGCCACTGCGCGAATGGTCAGCGTAGCCGACGGCGGGGATTGTTTGATTGGGGAGTTGGTGTCCGGGTATTAAGGTTCGGTTAGTTCTTCCTAATTCAAGTTGTCTCACTTGCCAGCAATTCCCCTTGAAAGGCGCGACCGAGCAGCGCGTTAAAGGTGGCTTCTGCCTTTTGTGTGGCGGCGGATTGTTGGTACTGGATAGATTGAATTTCTGCGACTCTATCTGAAAAAACGAGTTGCTCTTTTAGTGGAGGTAATTGAACCATCATGCCCTCCAAACGCGATGTTTCAAGTTTTCGAGTTCCGTGGGCTGCTGTCGAAACCATATTCAGAAGATGGGGCTGCAATACCTTCAATATCCAAAGCAAATAGGAACCATGAAGGGATGGTACTGGTACGAGTGCTTTCATATCTTGATTAATTGTCAATGGCACCGATGAGCAAGCAATTGGCACGGTATGAATTAAAATCATTCCTCTGACTACAATAAGAACAGAACCGATAGGGACAAGCTTAATGCTCGTTTCTGCAAGAGTTTTTTCGTTTATATGGTCTATCGCATCATCGAGATAAGATTTTTTCATATCTTTTGGGCTTACCCATGGTAAATTCCCTTGCCAGAAATCTTTTCTAGCCTTTGACGGTGTGCCGCCACTCATAAATGTTGAGAGTTGCCCAAGCGATTGCATAGGCCACCCCTTTGGATTCGTCGCCGGATCGCCGAACATATCAATGAACAGTGCGGGAATTATTTCAGCGGCCTTTTTCTGTGCTTCACGTCGGAGCCGGACTATCCCCTCGGCGCGGGAGAGAATATCAACAATGCGGCGTTGTTCGTCTAACTCAGGCATCAATACACGAGTCGATTCAAAATCGCCACGCACAACATGTTTCATGGTGGAACCGTGTGTTTTTGCTGATAGTTCAGAAATCACGCTTTTCAAAGCATAAAACAGATATTCAGGATCGACATTTGAAGCAGGAAGCACTTTGAAAATGTGCTGATTAAGAACACCGCGAGACCCATTCCAGCGGTAAACATCAAGGGTTGCGCTCCACGATATAAGCAAATCACCTGATTCGACGATAAGATCAGGTTTTACCTGTCTCGTTGTATAATTGAATCGTTCTCCTGTTCCGGTAAGATTTTGGATGCGGATTATCGGCAAGCCGCTTTCTTCCCAGTCGGTAGGCTTGAACGCCGCTCCATTGATAAATCGTGCAACTTCACCGAGGCATATTTTCGTCATGCCCCGCCCTCTGAAAGAGCCAACCTTAACGTATCGACCTCTTCCAGAACCTCTGCCTTTCTCATCATTCACTCCGCTCATAGTTGGCAAAAACGCCGTCATACCGGCCGGGAAGCCGGTATCCAGCCACAGGGACGTGAAACTTCAAACTGACGACAAGGCTTGCAGTAGCCCATAGTTTGCCATCCCTAGCTGCTGGATTCCGGCTTCCCGACCGGTATGACGGGGGCGAGTTTCATCGTTTTGGTTCAAACTGAAAATCGTTGTCGATGATGCGTAATATTTCGAATAGATCGACAGGCCCATGTGGTCGAATATTGGTTTCATCGGCATCGTGCAGATGGTGGGGGAAACTGCTGATTTCAGGGTGATGCGGGGCGTTGTCCCAACGGCGTATCAATTTGCCTTCGACATTCTGCCAATGGAAGCTATATTTTTCAGTCAGCAAGCCGCCGTCCAATTCGCGTTTGCGTTCAACGCATTGAATCAGCCCTCCATCTGCAAGCAGTATGCGGATACGATACTGTGCTACAAGATGACCCGTTTCGATGTGGACAATATCGACATGTTCAGCGAGGGGCCATGTAATCAGATGCGCTTTGACTTCATCAAGCCACAACGACAATGCATCATCCACGGGGAATACCAGCTTGTTTCAGTTTATCTTCAATGCTTGCCGTCAGTGCTGCGTAGCCATCCCAGTCGAACCATTCGGGCGCATCTCCGAGTTCACCTGAATCGAAGCGACGCTGGAATTCTTCGGTACTCATGTCATAGGTGCGCTCGAATTCTGCCAGTGTTTGGCGAAATCGACCCAGTTTGCGGATATCGTCTTCGAGTAGGCAGTCGATAACCTTGTCCAGCAGCCTGACTGTAGACTTCTGATCAGAACTTAGGGACTCGATCAAGTGAATTTTTTCAGCAATCATGTTCATGTTTCGCACCTCGAATTCTCTCTTTAAACACTCTATACATTAGACAACACTGCCCGCAATGCTTCCACCTCTTCCACAATCTCAGCCTCGATAGCCGCCAGTTCGTCAAGCAATTCGCGGGGGTTTCGATGTTCGACGGCGGCTTGATTCATGGGGCGATACCGCCCCGCCGAGAGGTTGAAGTCATTGGCGCGGAGCGTGGCCTCTTCCGCAAACCACCATTTTTGCGACCAGACTTGCGCCGCATCCCGCGCCATCCAGTCTAGCCAGCGTTCGCCTTGGTAGCGATAGGCCGCGACCAAATCGGGCAGATCGTCTTGCTCTATCGGTGCATCATGGTTGGCATCCATTTTGTAGCCGTCATTATCGGCATGAAGGAACAGCACTCTTTCAGTATTGCCGCCTTTTTTGAAAAACAGTACGGAAGTTTTCACGCCGGAGTAAGGCTGAAATATCCCCCCAGGGAGAGACAGCACAGCCTCGACACGGTTGTTTTCGATCAACTGGCGGCGCAGCTCCTTATGCGCCGTCGTGGAGCCGAATAGTACGCCTTCCGGCACAATCACGCCGCAGCGGCCGCCCCCCTCACCCCCTACCGGCTTCGCCCCCCTCGCTACGCTCTCCCCAGAGGGCGAGGGGTTTCTTAGAGAGTCCATCATGTATTTTAGAAACAGCAATTCGGTTGCCGTGGACGTGCCGACCCTCACCTCGTCAACAATGCGGTCTTTGTCCAGTCGCCCCGAAAAGGGCGGATTGGCTAGTACGACATGATGACCCTCGGCAGGGAGCGACAATTCGGCGCGGCGTTCGGGGTCAAGCGTGGTCGTCAACACATTACGCAACAAAATGCGGACATTGGGCAAGCCGCGCAGGGTCAGGTTCATCGTGGCAAGGCGGATCATTTTCGGATCGACATCGTTACCGAAAAAGGTCGCCGTTTGCAGCGCGGACACTTGCGCCGACGACAGCTTATCGCCCAGCCCGCGCCGTTGCGTCTTGCCGTCTATTTCCGCTTCCTGAATCGCCGAGGGTGAAGAATTGGCAAGCCGGATATGGTTATAGGCCGCGACCAAAAAACCCGCCGTGCCAGCGGCAGGGTCATAAACGGTTTCCCCGATCTTGGGTTCTATGATTTCAACTATGGTGCGGATGATATGGCGCGGAGTGCGGAATTGACCGAGTTCACCAGCCTGTTTGATTTGTTTCAAGACATGCTCGAACAAATCGCCCTTGGTGTCGGAATCGGCCTGATCGAGCCGCAGGTTATCCACCAGATTGATGACTTGGGTTAAGACAGTCGGCTCGTCAATCGTCAGACGCGCCCCGTGCATGAAGTTATGGGCGGACAGGTCGCCCAATTCGCCGAAAAAGGCGAACACTTCATCCCGCACGAAACGGACGAGGCTTTCGCCAGACAGCCCCTTAGCCCACACCGACCACTTGAACCGGTCACGCGGGATGGTTTTTTGTTCGTTGCTTGGCGCGTTCAGAGGGTTCCTGATCCTCCAACCGCCCGCGAATAGACTGGAATAGGCTTGCTTCAAGACCTTGGCCTTGAGCAGATTTTCCGCGTCGATGCCCTCGACCAGATAAAAGAAAAACAGAAACGAAAGCTGTTCCGCATTGGTCACGGGGTCAGGGTAGCCGCCGCCATAGAGGTAATCGCGTATTTGGTCAATCGACCGGCGCATATCGGGGGTTAAGGGCATGGGGTTCCTGATGAGTTGAGGGTTATTTCGTCATACTGGCCGGGATGCCGGAATCCAGTGCCATGGACAGTAACGGGAACCCCGTCATACCGGCCGGGATGCCGGTATCCAGTGCCATGGACGGTAACGGAAACCCCGTCATACCGGCCGAGATGCCGGTATCCAGTGCCATGGACGGTAACGGGAACCCCGTCATACCGGCCGGGATGCCGGTATCCAGTGCCATGGACGGTAACGGGAACCCCGTCATACCGGCCGGGATGCCGGTATCCAGTGCCATGGACGGTAACGGGAACCCCGTCATACCGGCAGGAATGCCGGTATCCAGTGCCATGGACGGTAACGGGAACCCCGTCATACCGACCGGTATGACGGGCATCCATAGTTTGTTGGGCAATCCCAGTATTTTAGGCCATGAACGGTATGACGGCTCAAAGAATTTTTTCATATAAGTCCCGCCATTCAGGATTCGTCGCTTCAATGAGTTCTCGCTTCCATTGTCTTTTCCATTCTTTGATGGTTTTTTCGCGAAGGATGGCAGTTTCCATCGTTTCGTGGACTTCGTACCAAACCAGCGTGTGAACCCCGTAACGGCGGGTGAATCCTTCAACTAAATCGCTTTTGTGTTGCCATACGCGCTGAGGAAGATTAGAGGTTACGCCAATATATAATGTACCGTTAGGTTTGCTGGCAAGCATATAGACGCAGGGTTGTTTCATTAGTGCGAGGCATGCGGCGTATAACTGCCTGTTTTGGCATGGGTACTGGAGCCTCCCTTGCTGAATACGGCCTCATTCAGTCCAATCAGCAAGGCATAAAGCCGATCCTCACTGCCAAAGACGCGCACCGCTTGCGTATAGCCGCCCATCAAGGTGAAGGGATGGAAGGCGAAATGTTGGGGGCTGAATTCATCCCAAGTATCGGCATTGGCGCGAAGTTGGTTGCCGACCATACGCAGCCAGCTTTCCTCGTTCGGCGTGAGATCGTTTTGCTTGAGCAGCCAAGCCTCGAAACGCGCCCCCAATTCGGCGGCTTTTTGTTCCGAGACTTCGGGGAAAACCATGTTGCCGTTTTCGTCCAGTGTCACCCATTCCCGCGTGGTGGGGTCGATATGGTCGTCAATATCCAGAGCCAGCAGACGGCGGGTTTCGTATTTCTTTTTTTTCGGAGCCTCCAACACTAAGCCGCCCTCGGCCAGTTCGTCCTCATCGCCGTGGAAGTCGCACACGCCGACGAAAGCGAACAGGGTAAAGCTCGGTTTGCCTGTGAGTTTGCGCGTCCCGCGCCCGCGCATCTGTTGATAGAGGATGCTGGAACGGGTGAAGCGGTTAAACACCAGATTGACCACGGCGGGGCAATCAAAGCCGGTGTCAAGCATGTTGACCGAGACGAGAATCTTCGGGAACGGCTCTTTCTTGAACCGCTTTATCATACTCAGGCCGTCCGGCGTATCCTCATTGCCCATGCCGGAGACGACAAAATCGGCATAGCGCACATCCGGCGAATCCTTCCTATCGGCAAAGGCATCATCAAACATTTTCGCCAGCGTTTCGGCATGGCGTTTGTTGACGGCAAACACAATGGTCTTGCCAATGAGCGGCTTGCGCAGAACGCCCTTGCTGTCCGTAAAGCCATGATCCAGCACTTGCCGGAACTCGCGCACAATGGCGCGGTTGCGTTCTGGAATGGTGAACCGCCGTTCCAAGGCCGAAGGGTCAACGGTGATCGTGTCGCCGCCCACGAAAAGCGCGTCAAATTCCGCCCTCGTTTCGGCATCCATCGCCGACCAGTCCAATTCACTGCGCTTGACCCCAAAGCCACCTTCTGCGGCGGTCTTGACCGTCAGAGCCTTGTAAATATGGTAAGGCACAAGGAACCCATCGCGGATGGCATCTTTCAATTTGTAGCTGAATGTCGGTTTATCGACCTCGAAAAACCGCAAGGTGTCGCGCACGAAAAGCCTGTCTTCGTCGTCGTCGAATTCCGCCTCCGTGGTGCAGGGCGTGGCGGTCAGGCCGATTTGTATCCCGTCGAAATGTTTCAGTATCCCGCTCCATTTCCCGTAAATGCTGCGGTGACACTCATCAATGATAATCAGGTCGAAATACCCCGCCGAATAATCGCCATAGATATTGACCATGCTTTGCAGCGTGGTGATGGTGATCCGCTTTTCGTCCTGAAAGCGGCGACCGGCGCGGAGGACATAGGCCGGATAATCGCTTAGATGCTCGGCAAAGGTATCTTCGGCTTGTACCGCCAAAGGGATACGATCCACCAAGAACAACACGCGGGTAATGGCGTTGGCCTGAAACAGCCGCTTGATAAGTGCCGCCGCCATGCGGGTTTTGCCGGTTCCGGTTGCCATTTCAACCAGCAGCTTGCGCCGCCCTTGGGTGATTTCACGGGACAGGGTATGAATGCAGTCCGTTTGATACAGATACTTTCCCCCCGCGATATGGGTCAATCGGCACGGACATAAGTTTTTGCCGCACTTGGCGCGTGGCAAAGCGGCGTTCAAGATCGTCCTGTTTGAAAAAGGTTTTGACCGGACGCGGAAACGCTTCCCGCTCCCATTCCCAAAACAGGATTTCTTTGCCGTTGGCGAGGAATATATAGGGGACATTCAACTCTTGGGCGTAGGCTTTGGCCTGTTCCCGCGCCTCGATTGGATTGACAGAAAATCGCTTGGCTTCGACAATGGCGAGAACCCGCCCGTGCCGGTCGCAGAGGACATAATCGGCGCGGCCTATGCTGATGACATATTCAACGCGGACGCTATTCTGATCGTTGAGATTCCAACCTTGGTCTTTAAGCTGGGCATCAATAATGATGCGGGAAAATGCCTCGTTACTTTGTGCCATTTGCTTATTAAGCCCTTACTATAATTTTGAAGGGGTGTTATCACTGACTGGTCCCCCCTTCAACCGGCCTCGCTCGGCGAGATAAAGCGTCGCACCGACCACGGCAGCGGGGGGTATCAGAATGTTTATCACCGGCAAGCCCAATCCTAACAGGATGGCAATGCCAAAACCAAAAGTCTCCATGCGATTCGACCAGGCCAGTTCCCGCTGCTGCTGAAAACGGATGCCTTGGGCTTCCAATGGATACGCCATGTACTCGAATGACAAGCTCCAAGCACCAAACAGCAACCACAGAAAAGGTGCTACGAGGTTCAAGCCGGGAATGAAAGAAATTAGCAGCAAGGGCAATGCGCGTAACGCAAAATAGGCAAGCCGCCTAAATCCGGATGCGATATCTGCCACAATGGCAGCGATGCCCCCCTCCCCTTCTTCCCCTGCAACGGAAAGACCCAATTGTCTCTGCACCTTCTCGGCCAAAGGGCCATAGAACGGGGAGGCGATGAGATTGGCAACCACGGTGAAGCTAAAAAAAGCGACACCAGCCAATACGATTGCGAACAGGGGCCATAATAACCAGCGCAGCCATTCCAGCCAAGTGGGCATTAGCCAGTCCAAAGCGGCGGAAAAATAGTGCATGCCGGACCAAACCCCAATGCCATACAAGCCTAGGTTAATGAGTAATGGAATCCACACAAAATGGCGCAGGTCGGGTTGCCTCAGCCTATCGAGCCCACGCAGCAAACAAGCAGCGCCAGTGAATGGTCCGGTAATGAGTTGGACGGGGGTGTTCATGCTTGCTCTCTCCCTTAAGTGATATGGGTTTTTTACTCGTTCCCAAGCTCCGGCTTGGGAATGCGGATTTAGAAGCTCCAGCTTCCATGGGTAAGGCAAGCAGGAGCTTGTAATAATGGGTTCCCAAGCTGGAGCTTGGGAACCAGCTAAGAATATTGCTCGTTCATTCTGTTTCCTTGAAGTCTTCCGGCTTCATGCCATGCCGGGCCAACAGTCGATAAAACTCGGTGCGGTTGCGTTTGGCCAACTTGGCAGCCTGGGTCACACTCCCCCCGGTCATTTGCAACAGGCGGATCAAATAATCCCGCTCGAACTTGTTCCTAGCATCTTGCAATGACATGAATTGGGTTGGCTCATCCTTCACAGCCCGTTGAACTAGCGTCAAAGGAATCAAGGGCGTGTTGGATAGGGCCATGCATTGCTCTACCACATTGCGCAGTTGCCGGACGTTGCCCGGCCACTCGAAATTCACAAGGCACTCCATCGCCTCTGGGGAAAACCCCTTGACTTTGTCCCCATAAATTTCCGCAAGCGTCCGCAAAAAATAGTTCGCCAACAATGGTATGTCCTCCGGGCGTTGGGCAAGGGCGGGGAGCAAAAAAGTCACCACATTCAGGCGGTAATACAAGTCTTCGCGGAAGATGCCTTCCCGCATGGCATTTTCCAAATTGGCGTGGGTGGCCGAAATTATTCTTACGTCCACAGGTTCGTCCTTCGTGCCACCGACCGGGCGTACCTTCATTTCTTGCAAAACCCGCAATAATTTGACCTGTATCGACTTTGGCATGTCGCCGATTTCATCCAAAAAAAGCGTCCCACCGTCCGCCTCGCGAAACAGCCCGCTGTGATCCCGGATAGCGCCGGTGAAAGAACCTTTTTTGTGGCCAAACAGTTCGGACTCAAACAAACTTTCGGGGATGGCACTGCAATTCACCGCCACGAATGGCCCATTCTTTCGACTGCTGGCCTCATGTATGGCCCTAGCCAATAACTCTTTGCCAGTGCCACTGTCACCTCCGACAAACACACTGGCCCGGTTTTGCGCCACACGCTGGGCTTGGTTCAGCAACTCCTCCATCAGCGGACTTTGGGTGATTATTTTTTCACGCCATACGCCTACGGATTGGCGGTCGATATTGGTAATGCCAATCCGCAAGGCATCTTCGACCTGCTTGATCAATTCAACTTTGTCCACTGGCTTGGTAAGGAAGCCGAATACTCCGCGCTTAGTGGCGGTGACAGCGTCGTTAATCGTACCGTGGGCGGTCAGAATGATCACAGGCAGGGTTGAATACTGTTCATGCAAGGCGTCAAACAAAGCCATGCCGTCCATGCCTTGCATACGCAAGTCGGTTATCACAACATGGGGACGGAAAACTGCCACGCGCGACAAAGCCTCCATACCACTGCTTGCGGTTGTCAACTCATAGCCGGCAGAAGTCAGTCGCATGCCCAGCAATCGGAGTAGATCCGGGTCGTCATCAACCAATAAAATACGTTTGTTCGATTCGCTCATGTCAGGGTTTACCCTTGCTCTTCTTCTGTTATTTTTTTATAGCTCAATGATTGCATAGGAATTTTTATTCTGAGGCGAGCACCGGCACGATCCTCATGAGATTCCAATACTTCGATCTTACCGTAGTGGCTGGCAACGCACTCGGCAACGATGGCAAGGCCCAAACCCGTTCCCTTGATACCCAAAGCGTGAGACGAGCGTCCCTGATAAAAGGGTTCGAAAACCTTTTCGTACTCGTCCGGATCGATGCCAGGGCCATCATCTTCAATCTCCAACACCATGTGCCCATCCTCTGATGTGAGGGATAAGCGGATTTCACCCTCTTCCGGGGAATATTTGGTTGCATTTGAGAGCAGGTTATCGACTATGGTTCGCAATTGATCCTTATCGCCAATAATCTCGACGGGCTCTATGGACTCAGCAACAGTGATAGACCGGTTACGCAATTGCAACCGATAGTCATTAAGCAATTCCCCTAACAACTGTTCCATGTTGACAAGGGCAAATTTATGACGCGCCCGATGGGCGCTTACCTGACTGTAATTGATGAGCTCAACTATCATTTTATCCATTCTATCAGCGTTTTTGACCAATATCCTTGCTATATCTTGCTGTTCCTGATTCAACTTACCTACCACTTCATCCAACAGTAAATCTGCCCCTTCGTGAATGGTGGCTAGGGGGGTTTTGATTTCATGTGAAACATTGCGCACGAACCGCTGTTTGGCCATTTCCAGTTCATTAAGATGAGTGCGCAGCCATTCCAACCGCTCGCCTAGAAACCTCACATCTCTAGTCCCGACCACCCGGATGGGCTGGGTGAAATTCCCCGCACCTAATGCCCTTATGAAGTAATCAATTTGACGAATGGGGTTATGCAGGTAATACACTAAAACCACTAGCACCATCCAAGAAAAGCACAAAAGCAAGATTATGTTGGCGATTAAATTTCGTTTGGTTTCCCGCGAGAGGTTAGCAAGATTTCTTGACTTTTCATCAAAATAAACTTTCTGCGCTTTGGCATCGTCGGCAAAGCTGCTTAACCAACTGCGGAATTGCCCGTAGGCTAGTTCAAAGTCACGGAATGAGCCATCCGTTCGTAAGCTTGAAAATTTTCTGGCCTTAAGTTCCAGCCCGTTCAGACGATCAATCAATTCGCTTCCTGTTTTCGTTTCTGCCGCCACAATTTGAACGGTATATTGCGATTCTATCGACAGTCGCTCAAAGGCAAAATACGCCGACACCATACCTGCCAACATAGGCAACGATGTCAGTGCCACACTCAATAGAGCCAGCCGGCTGATAGAGAGATGTTGCAATAGCCGGGTTAATAATTTCATTGCAGGACGTTATCCCCATTGGTGCTGATTAGCTAAGAAATGCTATACAATAGACTTTATCGGAAACCCAGTAAATGGTCCCGCTGTTGCTGCATTAGCCGAAGGTTTCCGATAAAGTCTGAGGGTTTGTCGGGGACTTGAGCAACTGCGGGACCGCGTAAGCGTTCACTCCCCCCGGGAACGCGGGCATCTTGCCTGCTGAATTGGCGGCCAAGATGGCCGCGCTCACAGGAAAAGGCAAGGGGGGGTGAACGCTTACGGAGACCGCTAGCTAGATTTCCGATAGTGTCTAATTATCCCATCCGCACGACAATAGACCTAACTAAAAAATGAATAATCCATATCAAACAACCCTAAGTAGCAAATGAATAACAGAGTCAAAATTTCTTCCGCCCTCTACCGGTCAAATGTATGGGCTTTCTCAATTTATTTAGCTCTGTGCAGTCCTGCGCTGCCCGCATCCGACTGGTCGCGTGTGGACGGCCCGACTGGGGGTTCGCCTAGGTCAGTTGGCGAAACCAATAGTGGATGCATTGCCGGAGCACAAAGCTTGCCTTTGGAGGGCAAGGGTTACCAAGTGATGCACATCGAACGCAACCGCTATTGGGGGCATGCGGACTTGGTGAAAGCCATCAAACTATTAGGGAAACAATCTTCCCAGCGCAACTTGGGAACGTTAATGGTCGGCGACTTGGGTCAGCCCCGAGGTGGGCCCTTGCCGTTCGGGCATCGCAGCCACCAAAGCGGGTTGGATGTGGATGTCTGGTTCAACCTAAATACAAAAATCCTAGACAAAGCCAACGCAATGCGAAGCAACATCGGTGCGCCTTCCATGCTGAATGACTCGCAAACCGGCCTAGCACGGGACCGATGGACGTCCGATCATGTGACTCTGCTGGAATTGGCGGCGAACTTGCCGGGTGTTGACCGAATATTTGTCAATCCTTACATCAAAAAGGAACTCTGCGAAAGCGTAGAGGGCAACCGTGACTGGCTGCGCGTTATCCGTCCTTGGTACAACCACGACGACCATTTCCACATGCGCCTCAGTTGCCCTGCCGACAGCCCAAGTTGCCGCACACAGGAACCCGTCCCAATCGGCGAGGGTTGCGACTCCAGCCTAGACTGGTGGTTCCATCACCCCACCATCACCACGCCCAAGCCGCACCCAGCCCCTGCGCCACAATTGCCGGGAGAGTGCAGGGATATACTGGCGGAGCCTTGATAGCAGCGTTTTCAACCTCTAAAAATTACTTGAAAAACCTTATGGCATCGCAAGGTTTTCAGTTAAATTAGAGACTTACTGTACAAAGGGCGTTATTTTTTAGTTACTTTTTAAACATGAAAACGCTGTAAAATGGACGGTATCCATTGCCCGATGTGGAATTTTGGGCTTTGTTAAGCCGACGGTGATAGACGGCAAAATAGAAATTTGACTTAGGAAAAAATATGAATGAACAAATACTCCAAAAACAAATAGAAGACCAAAGAAATTTACTAAGTACGGATAGGCTTGACTTATCTTTTGGTGAAATCATGCGCATGTATCTAGACGGTGATATTATTATCAAACCGGCTTTTCAACGCTACTTTCGATGGGATGAGGAACAAAGAACACGTTTTATTGAATCAATTTTACTTGGAATACCTATTCCTCCCATATTTGTAGCCGCAGATAATAAGGGTGTATGGGAATTAGTAGATGGCTTGCAACGAGTTTCGACCATGTTATCTTTCTTTGGAATATTAAAGGGGGAAGATGAGGGTATTAAAAAGAAGAACAGTTGGACTTTAACAGAGGGAGATAGAGTTGAAGCATTAGCAGGTTTTACTTACGAAACCATGCCAGAACTTTTTAAGCGTAATTTGAAAAGAGCTACTTGTCGCGTAGAAATTCTCAATTGGAATAGTAATTATGACATGCGTTTTGAGTTATTTAACCGCTTAAACACAGGGGGATCGCCTTTAACTGCACAAGAAATTAGGAATTGTATTTATCGTGATATTTCAGATGAATTTAACGATTTTCTAAAACGCATTACAGGCAATCATCATTTTCTTGAGTTAATTGCTTTAGACGACGAAAAAATCGAATGTCTGTATCATGAAGAACTAGCTTTGAGATTTATTTCGCTCTATAAAAACAAAAGCAATATTAAAGGCAGTATTGCCCACCATATGACTACTTTTATGAAGGAAGCATTAGAAAACAATAAATTTGATTATGAAAAATATGAGAAGTTATTCAATGATGTTTTTGCCTTACTTCACCGACATCCTTTAGACAGTTCTATATTTCGACAGAAACTAGGTGGGCAATTTGCCACATCACTCTATGACGTAATTACTATTGGCGTTGGAGAAAACTATGATTACTATAAAGAAAAAGACGCAAAAGTGATTCTTGATATAATCAATAATGAGGTTCGCAAGGACGAAGTTTTAAGGAAGTTCTCAAGAAAAGGTGGAAATAACCAAAGAACAAGAATAATTAATCGCCTAAAAGAAGCAGAACGTATATTCGGCAGAAAATGACAGCTAATTTAACTATTTTGGAACAAGATATAAGGTCTGATATTGGTGAAAGGCAACAGCTAATGTTGCAAATAAAAACCTTATATTTGAGGTATCAATTTAATGAAAGAGATGAAAAAATATTTTTGAGTTATTCTATGCCAGCAATTTATGCCATCTGGGAAGGTTTCATTCAAACATCATTTAAAACTTATGTTCAAGAAATCAACAAAATAAATCTGTCTGTTAATACAGTCCATAAGCAAATTTTATGCTATCACATCGAAAATAGCTTTAAACAGTTCAAACAGTACCCGAAGAACTATAATAAAAAAGTTGCTTTTTTTGACAAACTAGGTGAATTCTATGGTGCTGATATTATCGAAATTACAAGAACAATAAACACCGAAAACAATGTTGGATTTGATGTTCTTAATAGATTATTGGCAGCATTTAATCTTGAAAAAATTCCAGACTATTATGAACAAAGATCGTTGAAATATGAACTTGATGAACGATTACTGAGAATAAGAAATCAAGTTGCTCACGGTCAAGATTAGATTATTGTCAGTCGAAATGATCTGGAAGAGTCGATAAATTTGGTGAACAACTTATGGAATTAGTGCTCAAAAGAACTATGATAGGTTTTTCAACCGAATCTTATAGAACTCAAAATTAGCGTAGTTTTCTATAACTTACAGTGTTTTCATGCTGTCAAATTAACTAAAATAATAATAGTTAAAAATACAAACCTATGATTTACTCAAATTATTCGTAAATACAGAAAATTTTTCGGGTAATTATTTAATTTTGAAAACGCTGTAGCTGTGATTCAGGCATCAAATTCCCACTATCTCAGTTTCGAGTTGCTTGTCTTGATTGAGAATGCCGATGCGTTTATTTTCGGCTTTGGCTTCAAAAACGACATCAAATAAAGCAATGGATTTTTGTAGAATTTCGACCTTAGTGACATTGTTGGCGGTTGCCAATTGCTCTAAACGTTCGTTGAGTTCAGGCGATAGAAGCAAGTTTAAGGGAACGGATTGATTTTCAGCGGACATGGCGTTTTCCCTGTGTTGGTTGCAGCAATATTATCTTTGACAGAAATTTTAACCGCCTTTCACGAATAATTCATAGCAGAAATATTCCGTGGTAGCTGAGAGTTAACCTAACATTCATGCAAATTGGTTTGCACCCCCGAAGATGAAAGCCATACCAAGTAGGGTACGCTGTGCGTACCTTCAAGGGCTTACAATGGTACGCACTACTTGGATGCCGTACTTTCATGGCAACCCTAAAGTGATGGGTGACGAGATAAAATGGTATAGTGCAGCATCAAAATCGACTAGAATATTGCCTCTTTATTTATAAAAGGAATGGATGATGGCTCAAACAAAAAATCATAGATGGCTGATCTGCGGGTCGGCGATTTCCATGCTGTTTCTGTTGCTTCCTAACATGGTCCAGGCGCATGGTGGAGACGAGAGAACAAGGATCATGATCGGTGAATACTTGCTCACCCCGGTTTTTGCGAAACCGCCCAAAACAGGCGACAATTTTGTATATATGCAAATTGTGAATGGAACGGGCAAGCCAGTCAGCGGCGCACAGGTGGAAATCAGCGCCAAAACGGTTGAAAACACCAACCCACATCAGGAAGATGGGGCAAATGGAGCAGACATGATGAACAGCATGGCCGATATGCAGGGAATGCATGCAATGCACGGCATGGGTTCCAGCCCAACGACAGCGCCTATCCATGATATGTCTTCCATGAAAAGCATGGATACCGCCCCTACACAAGCCCCATTTAACGAGCTGCCCCCTTCGTCAGGTGACTATTTCGGAGTAATCACTTTTTCCGCTCCCGGTCATTGGAAGCTTAACACCCATTTCACCATCAATGGACAGATGTTCAACGCTGATTTTCCTGTGGATGTCGGGGACCGTTCGTCTTCCTTTGCCATTACTGCTTTGGCCGCGTTTATCGGCCTTAATGCACTCATCATCTGGATTGCCTCATTTACCAAGCGCAACCCCGTTTCTGTCTGAACTAACTGGATACACATCTATGACTGATCCATTGTCAACCCCCTCCCCTTCTTGGTTATTGGGCGGCAATCTCCTGAAAAACGACTGGATATACCGCTTTTTGCGCAGTCGATGGTATCCTGGCATCATTCAATGGCCGACTCTCATTGTATTCATGGTGATCATGTTCCAACTAATGCTTGGCCCCTCAGTAACGCATGATAACTTTGGCTCAGCCCTGACTTGGGTGCTGTGGTGGCCAATCATCCCGATTATTTTCTTGTTCCTTGGACGTTTCTGGTGCGCCATTTGCCCCTTTGCGACCATCAATGACCTTGTGCAGAATTTCGTGGGCAACAATCGCCCTGTGCCAAAATTTTTAAAAAAATATGGCGTTTGGATCATTGATGCGCTGTTTATCTTTATCACTTGGAGCGATCATGTCTGGGGTATCGTGGAAAACCCTGTCGGCTCAGGCATATTGCTGCTGATGCTCACCACCGGGGTAGTGGCATCAGGTGCATTCTTTGAGCGCCGCATGTTCTGCCGGCATCTGTGCTTCTTGGGCGGACTGGCAGGCAACTATGCCCAAGCCGGCATGATATCCCTGCATGGCACGCCCGAAATTTGCGCCAAATGTAATACAGCATCCTGTTACAAAGGCACAGAAACAGCACCCGGCTGCCCGATCTTTGAATTCCCCAAGACCATGCAATCCAGTGCCAACTGCGTGTTGTGTGGCGACTGCATCAAAAACTGCCCGAACGGCTCGATCCAATTGACTATGCGTCCGCCGACGACAGAGCTATGGTTTGTGCATAAGCCCAAAGTGGAAGCGGCTTTCCTCGCGGCAGTCATTATGGGCATTGTGTTTGTCCAAAACGTGACTATGCTTGAGGTATGGGGTTCAATTCTTTCCTGGTTAGAAAGAGTTACCGGCACGACCAGTTATTATGTAACGTTCTCCATCACCTTCGCTGTCGCCATCGCCCTGCCTGTCTCCCTATTGGCTTGGGCCTCCATAGTTGCGACCAAGTACAATAAAGCCTCGTTTGTGGACAATTTCACCCGTTTTGGCTATGCCATCATCGCCCTTGACTTGGCCGCACATATTGCCCACAACTTGTTCCATTTATTGGCGGAAGGCAAATCCATCTGGTACACCGGGGTGGAGATTTTCGGGGTCGAGTCGCATGGCGCATCTCCGGCATTGGCGGGTATGGCAACCATTCAAACGCTGCAATTCGGCCTGCTTGGCTTAGGGTTTGTGGGATCACTATATATCGTATACCGCATCGCACGATCCAACTTCCAGGGTGATGTCGTCTGGGCGACCTTTAAGCCATACGCAGTTCTGATGGGAGTCTTGGGCATTCTCAATGTGATGCTGTTCACGCTGCCGATGTCCATGCGGATGTAAGCAGCAATAAACCCACCTGATAAACTGTTTCAGCTAACCCTTAAAACACCGTCATTCCGGCAGGGATCGCCGGAATCCAGTGGCCATGGAGGGCAATCTAGATACACCTCCCTGTATTCTGGATACCGGCAATCCCTGCCGGTATGACGCATATGTCAGTTTAGTTAAAGATTCTTTCTAACCAGTTCCTTTTATGAAGCGCCAACAGTCTTGTCGGCCTTCTTTTGATGGCAATCGCCCAGAAAAAAACCCCACCAACCCGGAAAGGGCTGGCGGGGCTTTATTTAAAGCTCAGATTAACCCGACGATCAATGATGCATGAAGTTAGACTGATATTGTTGTAAACCAACCAAACTCACCACATCGCCCGACAAGGCTCCGGTGGCATCATGAGCGATACCGGCACCGGTCGTGTTGTAGTAATTCAGCGCATTGAAAATGGCTTGACCGTAATCCGCACCGCTATGGGCCGCATCCGGGTTGGTCCCAACCGTCGTGCTAAAGCAAGTGCTCGTGGTTGACATCTGGTGGGACGTATCCGCATAAGCATCGCCGGAACCATTGCCGGTGTTGCACTTCAACCAGGTGATGGCATTGTTAATGTCGGATTGCGTCTGGCTAGAGGAATTGCCATCCAAAACGTTCAGCCAAGACGTGACCAATTGCTTCTCAACGGTAACACGCGCATCCGTTGATGTGCAACCAAGAATTTGCTGCGCTTCCGTGGCTGAAAGACAGATGGTCGATTCGCCGCTACCCGTCTTGCCGTCCGCGTTCCAATCGCCGATTAGCAGACTTGGCTTGCCGCCAGCCGACGCATCGCTGACCGAGTAGCAAATATTACCGCTATGGACACCGTCCCAAATTGACGTGTTCGACTGCCAGTAATTCGTCGATTGGCATCCCGGCCCAGTTACCTGAACCACGCCGACATTGTTGGTGGTGCATTGCCCCGCATCGACGGTCAGGGTTTGAGTCACCGATGTATGGGTGATATCGTTGTTCAGCGAGCCATCAATCGTCTTGCCGCAATTGCTGTTGTACGAACTACCGCTCCAAGCGGTGCTGGAAGTCGAACACGCATAAGAACTTGCAGAAAGGGTCAAATTGCCATCGCCAGAGCCAGAGTAATTCTCATTCGGCGTATGCTGCTGCAACCAAGTGATCGCATTGCTAATATCCGTTTGTTGCTGGCTAGTGCAAGTTCCTGTTTGCAACGTGTTCATCCATTCAGAAATGACATCCTTGGCGACGATATAGCGGGCATCGCTGGTTCCGGTGGATGTCGATGCACCGAGAATGCTTTGAATCTCCGCATTACTATAGTAAATGACGTTTTCGCCCGACCCGGTTCCGTTATGGCTGAAGTCCCCAATCAAAATACCGCCGGTGCCGGTGGAGTGCGAAACCGGATCAGTGACTGAGTAGCAAATATTCCCACTGCCCGTGCCATTCCACAGACTGCTGTGATTGTACCAGTAACCTGCTGTGCCGTTACCGGTATTGTTCTGGTCGAACGCATAGCCGGAAGGCGGGTTGCTATAAGTGACTTGGTACTGGCCCGCAGCGAGGTTTTCGAAAGAATAGACACCGTTGGCATCTGTAGTGGTCGTCGCCACTGTGGTATCGCAATGACCGCTACCGCTCATCTCCAACAATGTCACAGTGACACCACCCTCGCCTTTTTCGCCAGCACTCAACACTCCGTTTCCATTGGCATCAAGGAAAACCGTGCCTTCTATGCAAGCCGCAGAATTGATGACCGACTGCACACCCACATTAACCGTCGCACAAGGCCCGGCCGTCACATTGACTAGCTGGACATTGCAGTTTTCGCTGTTGTCATTATGCAAATTATCGGCAACAGTCTGTCCATCGGTGTAGCTTCCACTACTACCGCCACAACCGAAGCCCCCGCTGCCATAACCACTATATGTGCCAGTCGTAGAATGCCAGTCACTGCTGGAATAAGCCACTTGGTGGCTGTCCGCATTCAATGTCAAGCTTCCATTGCCGCTCCAATCGGTGGTTTGATTCGAACTATGCTGACACAGCCATTGCACTGCGGTGTTGATGTCTGCCTTGGTGGTGGCATCACAGGTTCCCGTTTGCAGATAATTCAACCAGCCAGTAATTGCCTCCTTGGCAACGCCATAACGCGCATCGCCATTGTCGCTGGAGGCCAGAATGGCTTGGGCTTGGCTCACACTGCAATAGATCGTATGCTCCCCGCCAGACGAGTTGCCGTTTTCGTTCCAATCCCCAATCAGCAATCCCGTGCCGCTGCTGCTTCCTGTGGAGGGATTGGTGGCCTTGTAGCAAATATCGGTTGATCCGGGGTTGTTGCTGGTGTTGCCATCCCAGCAGTTTTGGTTTTGACCCCAATAGCCTGCGGTGCCGCTGACCGCACTCGGGGTGGTGAACGACAAACCGCTTGTTGTGGGCGAACAAACCTCTACGGCGTACTTCCCGGCCGCCAGATTATTGAAGTCATAGGTACCATCCGCGCCCGTCGTGACCGTCTGCACAACCGTATTAGTCGATGAACCAAAAACGCCACTCGACCCTAGGCTGATTAAGGTAACGGACATCCCGGCATGGCCGGTTTCGCCCGCCTGAAAGGTTCCCGTGCCATTGGTATCGTTGAATGTCAGAACGTCTATACAACCCTTGGTGACTTCACCGAAGTTGTTACCGATACCGTTCTGCCCCGCAGCCAAAGTCGCTTTGATCACGTCTTGCGCACCTAAGCTGCCGCCTTGGCTACCTAATGTGTCAATGCCTTCGCCGTAGCCAGTGGGCTGGGTTTCGGTGATGACGTAGTTGCCCGAGAGCAAATTGTTGAAACTGTACTGACCGCTGGCGTTGGTGACGGTCGTTGCACTGACAGCATGACCATTGGCATCGGTGCCGGTCAGTGCCAGAGTGACATTGGATAGCAGCGTATCGGTGGATTCCAAGGGTCCTGAGGTTGAACTGTTGTCCGCGTAGACGACACCTGCCAGCGAGCCGAGGGTCTCGGTGAAGTTGTTGCCGGTGCCGTTGACCCCCGCGCCCAGCGTCGCGTTGATGACGGTCGTGGAAGGCAGGCTTCCGCCTTGGCTGCCGACGCTGTCGGTGCCCGCGCCGTTGCCGTTAAGCAGGGTCTCGGTGATGACGTAGCTGCCGCCCAGGAGGTTGGCGAAGTTGTAGCTGCCGTTGCTGGCGGTGGTGGTCGTGGCGTTGACGGCGTGGCCGTTGGCATCGGTGCCGGTCAGCGTGAGGGTGACACCGGCCAGGGCCGCGCCGTTCTCGGTCACGTTGCCCGCCAGCGAGCCGAGGGTCTCGGTGAAGTTGTTGCCGGTACCGTTGATGCCCGCGCCCAGCGTCGCGTTGAGGACGGTCGCGCCGTTGGTGCTTCCGCCTTGGCTGCCGACGCTGTCGGTGCCCGCGCCGTTGCCATTAAGCAGGGTCTCGGTGATGACGTAGCTGCCGCCCAGGAGGTTGGCGAAGCTGTAGCTGCCGTTGCTGGCGGTGGTGGTCGT
>Ga0209083_1000287_pt1 | contig 79324 bp, 71 predicted proteins | sample AM7aDNAmetaG_FD_184132 | JGI IMG/M metagenome (GOLD analysis project Ga0209083, IMG submission 184132) | Freshwater microbial communities from Finland to study Microbial Dark Matter (Phase II) - AM7a DNA metaG (SPAdes) (version 3) | ecosystem: Environmental > Aquatic > Freshwater > Lake ... | reverse complement strand
TTGTACCACCTGTTACAGATGCATTCATTGTGAATGTTACTTTATATGTAGTTCCTATTGTTGGAGCATTTTGTAAGAATAGAGCAGTAGTGATACCTGCACCATTATGGTTTAATTCTGTTCCTCCGTCATTAGTAGATTCCCATCCAGAAGTTAATGTCCAGTTTGATGCTACGGTGAATGAAGTAAATAGATTTGAACCTAGTGTAGAGTTTATGATTTGATTAGCACCTGTAGTAGAAGTTCCGAGTTCGAGGGCGACGGAGGGAGAGATGGTGCCGATACCTACATTACCATTATTATCTATTAATAATCTATCAACATTGTTTGTTCTAAATCCAAGAGCATGATTAGAAATAGTTCCTATGAAACCTCTTACTGCGGAAGAAACACCAAACCAAGTTTGAACTCCATTAGTAGTATCATTTGCTTTAAAATAAGCGGAGTCAGTACTTCCTACAATTTGAACATTTCCACCATTTATATATAATTTTTCCGTTGGATTCGTCGTCCCAATCCCGACGTTGCCACCAGTAAACACTGCAGCATAATTATTTGTTGCTCCCGATAATGCAGCCACTCTAAGCCCCCAACTATCAGTCGGAGAACCAGTTAATGCTGCAGTATTTATTGTAATTCCAGAAGTAGTATTCGCTGCGGGGGTAAGATTAATTGTTCCCCAGGTGGAACTATAACCAACTCCAGCCGAGAAAGGACCCACAAATGACCAACCAGAACCATAAGCTTTTGTAAATGAACTATCTCCCAAATAGATTGTTCCAGAACTTCCAGCACCAGTAATATTGTTATTTACTTTAATGCTTCCAGTTTCTACATCTAAACCATATCCAGGTGCCGTCGTCCCAATCCCCACACTACCACTCCCTAGTATTGTCATCTTCTCAGTTGGAGTATTATCTGTAGTATTTGTACTTCCTTGAGCAGTTGAAGTGAAAAAGTGCATTGCAGATGAACCTGTACCTGTAGCAATACCTGATTTGAATGTTAAGTCCCCTCCGTTCAGATCAGCTGTTCCTGCTATTGCTCCACCACTTGATAATGTTAAACCTTGGCCTGCAGTAGCAACAGTAGTATTTCTTTCCATCCAGATAGTTCGTGCGGAAGTACCGTCTAGAGATAGCATATAAGTAGGATTAATTGTTCCAATACCAATATTACCATTATTTATTATTCTCATTCTTTCTGTTCCTGTTAAAGTTGTATTATTGACTGCTGTAAAGAAACCCAAACTTGTCATAGCGTACCCTTGCGATGTTCCACCTCCAATATTTAAACCACTTGAATTACTTTGAGAATTAGCATAAAACATAGATACAGGACTAGAACTATTCGTATAATTAGGAACAAACATTTTTCCATATTTTATTGTATTATCTGTTCTCGTTGTAGCTACATTATCTGCTCCAAGTAAAATTCCTATACCACCAGAAGAAACATCAAGCATACCCCCTGGAGAGATTGTTCCGATCCCTACTTTCCCCCCACCACCTAATGAAAGTATCTGATTAGCAGGAGTTGCATCCATAACTCCATAAATAATTGCTTCACTTCTTCCTCTAGCTTCGGTCGATCGATCAAAAGAATCCATCATTAATTTTGAACTTGCAGTTTCATATTTACCTGATAAATACCCAAGCATTAAACTATTACTTACATTTGATCCTATGTAACCACTATAACTACCAAGATAAGTATTATATGATCCAGTTACAGAATACCCAGAATTATAACCAATAGAAGTATTATTACTTCCACTTATATTACTAAAAAGAGAATAAGCTCCAAATCCACTATTTACTGAACCTCCAGCTATAACCCGACCACTATATGCACCAATTAATGAATTAGTATTACCAATAGTTACTCCATTACCAGCTCCATGACCTATCAATACTGAGTCCGTTGCTGTAGTTGCATTTGTTCCTACGTTTTGACCAACAAATACATTTCTACCACCAGTAGTTAACGCACTTCCATCTCCTGATCCTATAAAAGTCCCATTTTTATCTATTGTTAATGCTTTTACTCCATTAACAGAAATATTATTTGAAGTTGTATTTGGTTTGAAGTATACAATTCCAGAAACTCCAGAAAGAGTAGAATCAGCTACTGAATCCGTATAACTAGTTGTGGTATTATCAGCTATCGTTGTTAATAAATATTCTAAGTATTGTGCTTGTCCTGCTTTTGTTCTATATATTTTTCTTCCTATAACTCTTGGATCTGTTGAAACAGGTATAGTAAGAGCTACTGTATTATTTACAGATGTTGTAGTTACTACTGCAGAAGTATAAGTAACATGAGTCTCTCCTGTCGCTGTATAATATGTCACACCATACCAATGGTCTCCCGTATCAACACTTCCACCAGCACTTACTACACCAGTTGGAGCGGTTGGGTCAGAAACTTGATAAATGTCAAAACCCATATCAGAACGGATACCAGAAGCAGCAGTTAAACCTTTAACATCTAGTTTATATGATGGAGTTGTAGTTCCAATCCCGATGTTGCCATCATTTTTAATTGTCATTCTGACAAGATTATTAGTACCAAAATTAACGGTATTATTTGCACCTATTGTCCCAAGATACATATTTCTATCAGTACCTCCATTTGCACTGTTAAAAATAAAACTACCTGAACTTTTAGCAACTCCAAAAAAAGCAGTTGAAGTATTACCTGAACTTGGCTGTGTAAACGCCATATATGTATTATCATCAGCAGCAGTGATAAATCTCATTTCTGCGGATACACCAGAGCTTTTATTTTGTAACTGCAAAGATCTTATGCCATCAGTATTAGCCGTCATTGAAATAACAGGGATAATAGATACATTAACTAAACTTGAACCGCCTACGTCCAACAAAGAATATGGGCTCGTAGTTCCAATCCCCACATTACCAGCACTATCAATAGTCATTCTCTCATTCGCTGGTCCATTAGTATAAAAGTGAAGACCACGAGTAGTATCAGCTATCATTCCAATATCAGTACTTGAACCACTACCAGTCAGAGCTTGAACAGTTCCTATACCACCATAATATCCAGTATTAGCTGCATTCCAAAAAGTAAGTTTTCCATAAGTCGTACTACTACTATTTCTTATTTCTCCTGTTACATTCAAAGCTGTTACAGGTGTTATCATACCAATACCTACATTCCCCCCTAGCCCATTTAATATTAATGGAGTTTGAGATACACCTCTTTCGGTTGATTGAAGCCAAGCATAATTATTTGTATCACTTGCACCACCTCTAAGTTCCATTAACCCACTATGTAATATAAAGCTCGTAGTAGTTCCTGCAGTTTCATCAGGTACAGCCACATCTAGTGGTCCATAAGGTGAAGTAGTTCCTATCCCCACATTCCCATTATTGAGAATTGTCATCGCTGTTGTAGCTCCATTGTTCCCTACTAATGCTTGAATACTAGGACTTGTGAGAGTTCCATTACCTGTTGTTCCTTGAAGTTTTAAAGTATCAGTTACTCCTGTGCCTCCGATAGCTATCTGACCACCAGAGATACCTGGTTTATAAAAATAATTTGTCAAAGATGGTATATCACTTGTAAGAGCGACAGTTCCTGTTGCATTTGGAAAAGTAATTATCTTACTTACGGTTGTAGGGTCTGTGATTACAAAAGTTGTTTTTACTGCATCAGCTGTTGCTCCATCGAAAACAAATGGTGAAGACCCTAGAATATTAGCTCCTGATAAATTCACATCGCCTGTAGAAGTTAAACCTGTTAATCCTGTAGCGACACCTGCTCCAGTTATCCCCCAGACATTTGAAGTGATGGATGTATTGTATGCCACATTACCAAATACTGCAGAAGAAGATACACCTTGAAAATTTGCTGAGTTCACAGAGCCAGTCACAGTAAGTGCACCACTAGAAGGAATGAATGATAATTGTGTAGATGAAGTTTTAATCGGCATTCCACCAGAGTTTGTAGTTACCCAAGTAGGATACACTGAAGATGAGCTAGCTACATCATCTGTAATATCTGAATTACCAGAAATAATCGCTGCAGGTACTGTACCCAACTTCTTTCTTGGTGTCATCTCACCATCCCATACGGGTGACCCCATGCCACCTATATTTACACCAAGAGAAATATTCTGATTAAAATCAACCCCTGTTAATGAATTCACTTCTCCCAACATTACAGAGAAAAGTCCATTCGTAACTAAAACTTTATCTGCTCCTGTTCTAGTCTCTGTCCATATTAAAGTTCCTAAAGAATCATAAAGTTTAAACTCCATATTATAGTTTCCATTTGGCACTACCATACTTGAAGAGTTAGTAAGTTTACCCTGATAATTTATTTGTTTATTAAATGATGCCTGCAAATTATTAATTTGTAATAAAAATATACAAATAAATAATACACAAATAATAAAGAAACTTATTATTTTCTTATTATTAATATTATGTTTTTTAAAATATATTTTCATTCTAATTTTAATCAATTTAATTTTATGGGATCACCGTCCGAAGTAACTCCTGAATGAATTTCTTGAGTAACAATAACTTTATCTTTATTAATAAACTGCAATAAGAAAAAACCTCCAATAAAAATAATGATGGTAATTAAAATTATCTTCTTTATACGATTAGGTGAGAAAAAGTCTTTAATAGCAAATTCTTTGTGACGAATCTTTTTCTTGAATAAATAGTTGTTGACCTCTTCTTCTGTAGTAAACCATGATCGTCCTTTTTTGACTCCATGAATTTCACCTTTTCGAATTAAATAACCGAGGTAATCTTGTGAATAACCTGAAAATTTTGATGCTTGGTTCAAAGATATTATTTTTTTGAATGATTCCATTTTAGCTATATTTTTATAGATATCTCGGATAGACGAGTATCATAATATTAGTATCTCGGGTATACGATAACTATAATTATGATATATCGTTCACACGATATTTCTAAAATAAAAATATCGTATTGCCGATATATGATATTTACAATAATATTATAGCAATATAGACACTTTTCTGCAAAAGAAAAGCTTGAGTTATCCACTGTTTTATATTTTACTTTTTATAATTGAAGATCTTAGGTAAAATTGTAAATACTAATAAATATAATATAAATACGAAGATGAAAACAATACCAACTATAATATATGCATAATTATATAGGGTTTTTTGATTATTAGCTTTATTTATCTGGAAAGTACCCTTATTTATCAAATCTAATTGATTATTTGCGTATCTATAGATAGAAATATAATATAAGCCACTATTCTCAAATGAAGGTATAGTGACCTTCGTAAAGCCATCTTTGTCTTTCAAACGATAAAAGAAATACTGACTTAAAATAACCTTATTATGATCCCTAACTTCTACCCATGAATCATCATTTTTATCAACTGATGAATAATTTGTTTTAATATCGATTGGTGCGTCACCATCTAAGTAGAGATTACTATCTAGTTTAAAATCATAATTTGATGAATTTTGAACAACTGTAAATATAACATCATTAATCTCTTTTACTTTTTCATTCGGTGATAGTTCAGTCCCCCAAGTATCTTTATTGTGTGGATTATGAATAATACTTATCAATGAGCCTGAAGAATAATTCCCAGCTTTATCTCTACTAAATAATGAATAAAAATACTTTTGATTTTCTTTTACATTACTATCAGTGACATAATTACCATTACCTTCATATACAAGATAACCATTTGATGGACTACCATGATAACGATCTGTATTCTTCATCACTCTAATGTAATCAAAATCTTTATCTATAGGATTAATCCATGAAAGAGTCACACTATCAGAGCTAGAAAATATATCGAGATGAGTCGGATTACCTGGAGGATTCGTATCTAGTAGTGAAAGGGTTCGAAAAATTTGATTCTCTATAGAATTTGTTTTTCTAAGTAAAGTCTCTGTCTCAATACTAAAATAGTAAAGTGTTCCTTCTTTTAAATTTGTTAATTCTATTTTGTGATCTAAGGTAAAATTTATATTACTAACTGTTCCATCTTTATAATCAGGACTTGTCCCCCATTTAAGATTGGACATAGTAGGGATAATACTCTTCCATTTTATAATTGCATTATTATAGCTGACCTCTACAGTAAGATTATAAAAGTTATTATCACTAATAATACTTCCACTAGAAGAATTATTAGTAGGATTGACAGGTAGTATAGGATTACAATCTTGTGGACAATTAAACATGTCTTCCCCAGGACCACATATATTATCCACTACACAAGTACCTGCTACATTTAAGTTTAAATTTATGCCATCAGATTCTGAGAATGATACAGAATAATTAATTAGAAAAATAAAAATTACTAAAAATAATTTGTCAGAAAATTTAATTTTCATAAAGTAGTTGCTGTAGCAATTATAGTAACATTATACTGTCCTGATGTCTGTATATGATCTGCTCCTGTTTCTGCTCTGAATCTAACCGTTGCAGTAGATCCACTTGGTATATTTGAAGTATTATTCCCTGCTACTACTTTTGGAGTAGTAGAAAGACCATCCCAACATTTATCTGTCGTCTCTAGTGTTCCTGTATTACAGACAGATCCATTATCTTTAAAACGAGAAATGGTTTCAGATCCTTCTGGAGAGAAACCAAACGAAGAACTAGTCGAAGCATTATTGAAATTAAAATCTGGATCAGATCCAGCTGGAGTATAATCTGCAAGTGAGTCAACAGCAGACTTCATAGCAGGTGTTGTAGATGATGCGATAGACATAGTGTAACCTGCTGTATTATCAGTCGTAACTACCCAAGACATTGTACCCTCACTAGATCCTCCAGAAAGACCTGCCATGGAAGACATTACCAAATCTGTAGGACTTGATATAGCTATAGAACTTTCTCCCATTTGCCAATAACCAGCATGCATATAGTAATTCGTACTATTTGAATCTCCTGTCCCTAATTCACCTAGCGTGTCATTTAATTTATAATTAGAACTAGAGCCATCTGCACCTCCAATATTTAAACTATCAGATTGAATCTTATAAGTAGAACTTTGCATATAATCTGCAAAAATCTTATTAGAAAAAATTAATAACGATATTATAATCGATACTGAAATAATAATACGACTACTTTTTATAGAGTGATTATAAAAATTCATAATAATAAACTAAAATCAATATTATTTTTTCCTAAGTTCAAAACGAGTAAGTAAATAATATACTAGAGAAATAATAATTATTAAACCAACAAATGAAGCTATGAGTATTTTCCAAGGTATTATCCAGAATGATAATCCAGACTCTTGGTTAGTATTACCATAACCAGGATAAAGTGAAAGATTGGCAGTATAACGGCCTAAACCAGAACCCTCTTTCCATAATACTTCACGATAACGAATAGAGTCAGGCAGAGAGAAGTATGCATCGACAGGGATTGAATCTACTTCTTTGCCTAGTATATTTTTAATTATTATCTTGCCATGAGGAACTAAGTGAACATTACCATCATTCTTAAATGATATTTCAAATCCTTTTGGTCTATTTTCATAAAAAGCTTTACTAGGACCAAGTATTTTAAAATTTTCTAAATTTCCAGATTCTTTACCTTCACCATTTATTCTTAGGAAGAATAATGAACCAATTCTAGAAACTAAACGAGCTTTACCTTCTGTCTCTTTAGACTGTTCACTACTTAGAACTTCTGGCTCATTAGAGACTATAAGTGCCCCGTAGTAACCCTTAGGTTCAACATCCATAGGAACAGAAATTTTTACAGGGATAACTATCTTCTCACCTAAATCAAGAGAAAATTCACTAACTTCTGGCTCCATGAAATTCTTTATAGAGTAAGGACCCTTCTCATCTCCTAAAAGTTTAATGGTAGATTGAGAATCATTCGTCCCTATCATATCTTCAGCAGTAAGCTTGAATTTAACCTTTTTACCTATACGATTAGTTATAGTAATACTTTTAGTTACAGTCTCACCTGGGTTTACGAATATTTCTGTTTTACCAGGCTCAACTATAAAATCATTCTGCGTTGGCAAATCAATTTTTGATATTTGAAAAGCAAATGATTTAGCGGAAATAAATAAAAATATAAAAACAAAAAAACCTATGATTATTTTTATAAAATTACTTTTTAAATTTTTGATATTTTTCATATTACAATTCTGTAGCTGTTATTAACAAAATATTGATACAAGAGACAATATATAACAGCTTTTATAGTATTCCACTTATAATTTATTTAATTAAATTGATTTAGGTATTATATAGAAAAATACAAATTATAAATAAATTATAAGGCTGTGGCTGTCGCTGTTATAGTAGCTGTATATGTTCCTGAAGCAGCATAGACAGCATTCTGTTGAGCAGCAAAACATATATTAGAAGTAATTCCTGCACTTGGAGTTACACCAGCTCTACTTGCTATGACAACATCTGAAGTACTAAAACCTCTATACTTTCCTAATACATCAGGAACACCTGTACCAGTATTACCGCAATTAGATTGTGTCCCCCATGTACCAGTAGGTACATCTGTGCCATAAGCAGAATAACCAAACTCTTTTGTACCAGAGGCTACACCACCCCAAGCATCTGCAGTCCCAGGAGTTGCTTCTGTATAATCTACAAAGTTATCAACTGATCCATTTTTAAGTGCAGGAGTAGTAGAAGCTTTCACTGCAAGTGTATAACCAGTGGCACTATTAGTAGCAACAACCCAAGAAGATGAACCTATAGATCTATCTGAAGCAATACCTATATTTGGAGTCATTGTTGTATCTGAGCCATTACTTATAGTAACACCAGAAGTCACATTCAGAGTAACAATTACATCATCGTTAACAGCAGTCGCTGTAACAATAGTAGGTTCAAAAGATATATATACCATTTGCACAAAAAATAATGATATGAGTGAAGATATAAAAATTTTTTTACCAGTAGTTATTTTCATTTTATTATGTTTAATTAATAATATTTAATATTGATTTTTTATACTATATATTGTATCAAAAGATAATATATATAGCAAACAAAAATGGTATATAAGTATTTATCGAACTTGCCAACTAAAAGAAGTAATTTTTGAATTAATTTTCTCCATAATTGGATTTATTTCTTCATCTGTTAAAGTTTTTTCGTATGATTGAAAAACTAAACGATATGCATATGAAGTTTTACTTTCTTCACCCTCTACTTTTGACTTTTTTGTAAACGAATCGAACAAATATGGCTCCTTAACTAGCAAATTTGTCCCCTCTTCTATAAATATTTTTTTTAACTTTTCTTTGTCTTCATTTTCAGGAATCCATACTGCTATATCTCGAGAAATAAATGGATAAAGTGACCACATTTTGAATGGGTGTGAAATGGAAGTGAAGTCGGAGAAATTATTTGAAATGGTCTGGCACCGGCTCCCGTCCCCCTCGTCCGAGGACCTTTCAAATAGTTTTTCCGACGAAACGATAAACTTTTCCAAACTCATTTCTACAATTTCTTTCTTATCTCCATAAGCTACATGCATCTCTTCTTTGTCGTTAAAGAATACAGTCCCCACTTCAAAGACTTTCACTTCTTTCATATCTAAAAGTGACAAATTAAGAGTATTTAATCTAATACTTTCTTTTAATCCATCTGAAAGATTATTCCTTAAAAAGTTTTTCCCCATTGCCGAAGCCATAACCTCCACATCACCCTTATCACAAAAGGCGTAAGTCAATACTTCTTTGTAACCGTCATTTATAAGATAATTCTTTGCGTTATTTATATCTACCCATATTTTATTTATTTTAGAATTTTCTATAAAGATTTCAGGCTGCGGTAATACAGGTACAACTTTATCATAACCATAAGTACGTCCGATCTCCTCAACCATATCATACGGTCCACTTATATCTAAACGAAGAAAAGGAATTTCTACTTCGAAATTTCCATCATGATTTTCAAATTTATAATTAAAATTATTTAAAATATTACAGATCTCTTCTGTAGGTATTTCTATACCCAGCATACTCTTCACATAATTCTCAGAGAAAGAAACTTGTCGAGTTTTTTCTCTATTGTTATAAATATCTACCACTTCAAAAGATTCTCCTCCTGCGATTTCAAGTATCAAATTCGTAATTTGCTCCATAGAAAGTGAAGCTAATCTTGCTGGTATCTCATTCTCAAATCTTTTAGCAGAATCAGTAAAAATACCAAGTTTCTTTGCAGTTTTACGAGTAGAAATTGCATCAAAATTTGCAACTTCAATCATTATATTTTTTGTATTATTATCTATCTCTGCTTTCTTTCCACCTTTTATCCCTGCTATTACTAAAGCTTCTTTCTCGTCACGAATAGTAAGCATACTTTCGTCTAGTGTCACAACTCTTCCATCTAGTAAAGTGAACTTTTCTCCATTTAAAGCTTTATCTACAATAATTTTTGGGCTTTCTAGTTTATCTAAATCAAAAGCATGTATAGGATTACCTAGATCAAACATGACATAATTCGTCGCATCTACTATGTTATTTATAGACTTCTGTCCGATAGATACGAGCGCATCCGAAAGCCACTTCGGTGAAGGACCAACTTTTACATTCTTAACTATCCGTCCCATATAACGAAGACAATTATCACTTCTTACTTCAATTTGTAGAACTTCAGAATCTGTTTTATTTTTTACATTCTCTGACTCCGAACCTTGTCCATCTTGTTTGAGAATTTTTAATAAATTATTTTTTGAAGATAATGGTATACCAAAAATTGCCGAAACTTCTTTTGCAATACCAAAATGACAAAGACAATCATGAGCTCTATCTGGAAGTATTTTAATATCAAAAATAGTATCTTCCTCCCCTATCTTTTCTACTTCTTCCACTTCAAAAGAATGGAAAATAATTCCTTCTGCTATTTTCTCAGGAGCTGGCAATTTCTCATCAAAATATTTTTGTAACCAATTGTAAGATATTTTCATAAAATTTAGAATTGGTTTAGTCTTAAATCTCCTTGATAAAGTAATCTTATATCCCCTATTTTATATTTCATCATTGTAAGTCTATCGAGTCCTACTCCAAATGCAAATCCTTGATAGACTTCTTCATCGATTCCGCAATTTTTTAGGACATTCGGATGCACCATACCAGCACCTAAAAGCTCAAACCACTTATCACCCTTTTTCAAATCAATTTCAAAACCAGGTTCGACGAATGGGAAAAAGCTTGGACGAAGTCTTACCTCTACACTTTCTTCATTGAAAAATCTTTTAAAGAATTCGAGAAGAACTCCTTTCATATGTGCAACAGAAATATCTTTCCCTATCATTAATCCTTCTATTTGGTAGAACTGCATTTCATGCCCTGCATCTGTTGATTCATTTCTAAAAACTCTTCCTGGGACAACAATTGCAAATGGAGGCTTACCACCACTTTTTACAAGCTCTTCCATATACCTTATTTGCGTGTTTGAAGTGTGAGTACGAAGAACTATCCCATCTTTTCCTTTTATAAAAAAAGTATCTTGCATATCACGAGCAGGATGATTATCAGGAAAATTCAATGCACCAAAGTTATGCCAATCATCTTCCATTTCTGGACCAAGTGCTACTTCAAAACCAAGGTCTCTAAATATAGAAACTGCTTCATCTATAACAAGTGTAAGTGGGTGCAAACTTCCTTTTTTATCTTCATCTTTCATATATAGAATATAACATTTTAGTATTATTTTTCAAAATTATAAAAAATAAATTATTAATGATTATTTTGATTTAATATATCATTAAATTCTTTTTGCCAATAAGTAAATTTATTCATAACAACGTTACTATTTGTTGATTTTACTACATTAAACTGAGGTAAATCTAATCCATAAGTCAAAAAATGTGTCGGGGTTATTAAAACATGCATATATTTTTTATTCTTATTTAATGCATTTGTTAAAGACTTTGCATCTCCACCATCTCCTTCACCAAAATTAGAAAAGTTTTCACTATAATGTGAACTTAAATTTTGTGGATGTGTATGATAATCTATTGCTTTCATTTCTGGGTGTTGAGCTAATAATTTAATAGCAGCACTAAATCTATCATCGTCTGCTTGAACAAAACCACCAGATCCATAACCAAGTTTTAATATGGATTCAATAATATAAACATCATTAGAATTATTCAATGTTTTCCTTGCTAGAAAAAAACCCCTGATTTCTCTATCAGTATCATTACACATAGATGCTGTGACTTCAAAAAATTCATCGGGTAAAACTATTGATGGGCGATTAAGTTCAATACTTCTATTTCTTGCTTCTTCTCTTCTAAAAGAAGAAACAAAATTCTTAAAGTTTTTTGCTTCAAATTGCTGAATAAACCTTTGCATATTATTATTTTCCATATACACAAATTATATCAAAAAACTAATAATTTTACAAAAAATTACCCTAGTAACATAAACAACATAAATTCAATTAATTTAATTAATTTAATTAATTTACTAACAACAATCTTTTTGCAAGTTTGCAATATTCGCATTCCATAGAACCTGTGCCATACGGTTTGAAATTACACTCTCGATTCACCCAAGTTCCAGATGAAAGCGATTCATCATACTCTCTAATATCTTTTTTTAGTAGAGCTATCTGCTCATCTGTAATCCTAGTCTGATAAGTTATATTTTTATCTCCCTCTTCACCTTCCAAGAAAAGCAATCTTGAATTAGTCACTTTTATATCATTTTGTTCCCCTTTCAATAGATATGAGTACATAGTAAGCTGACGCATCAAGTCAGACATCTGACCATCATCATTTATCTTCTCTATCACACCTTTTGTTTTTACAGACCCAGTTTTAAAATCTGTAACATATATCTCTCCATTTGGTGAATATTCAGTCAAGTCTATCTTTCCGTACATCAACAAATTTGGAAAATTCTTTTTATCAATAAATGATACTGATCTCTCAGATTTATAATTCTTCTCAAGTAGTGGATAGTAATTCTTAATCCAATTTGAGATTGCAGTATAAGCATCAGATCCAAGCTTGCGGATATCACTCTCTTTTACTACACCTTCTTTTTCAAATAAGTAATTAATTTTATTTTTTATTTCTTTTTCATTTGGAATCTTCCCATTATTTAATATATATTCTATCGTACCGTGTACCACTGTTCCTAAAGAAAGGTGTACCATTTTAGGTTCTGGAAGTCTAAGGAAATTCCTAAAATACCACTTCCAAGGACATTCAAAGAAATTATTCAGCATAGAGACTGAAATTTTAATACTTCCATAATTATCTTTCACCAGATTCTTTATTCCAGAAATCATATCTTCATCAGTTTTAATGTTCTGACCTATATAAACTTCTGGTCCTATATTTAATATTTCTTTCTCTGTCTCATCTTTACTTTTTTTAACAAAATGAAAATCTTCTAAGTCTGAAATTATAGATGCGACTTCCATAACTCCTCCATTATAATTCTCAACTGCATAAGAAAGTGTACAGTAAACTTTCGCACGAGTAAGAGCGACATATAGCTCTCTTTTTGCCATTTCAATATTTCTTTTACTTACATGCTCTTTGATTTTCTCGGGTAATGTAAATCCGCTTCTTCTCTCAGACATTAAAGTTTCTTCATTCATGTGAGCTATCCAGACACACTCATACTCCAAACCTTTTGACTTATGAAGTGTCATAACTTTAATCCCCGTATCAGATCCAAATTTAGCAAGCTCTATATGGGTATTATATGATTCTAGTCTATCTATATATTCTAAAAATGATTTCAATGTTGCTTTTTTATTTTTCTCTTCATATAGCATTGCAAGGTGGATAAAACTACGAACTACTTCTACTCTAGTTAGTAGTTCGTCACTCCCTTTGGATGAATTTATTAGAAATTCATTTCCTATATTACTTACGATAATACTAGGTAACTCACCTTGAGAAGAATTGATCCAGCCTTCTATCTTTTTACCAAATTTTGAAATTGGATTTTCTCCTGCAAAAAGTCCATCATCTGATCCATAAGAAATCAATCCTTCAATAGTCAACTTATCAAGTTTAGTATTTTTTAAAAAGTTATGAGCAAGTAAGTATGGTACTTCACTTGTTTTATCAAGGATTGATTGTGATAATGAAATCATATCGAAAGGATCACTTATAATAGATAAAACTCTTCTGAAAAAATCCCCCTCGACAACTGAAAATAACGATAAACTCTTACCAGAAGTCACAGGCAAACCCATACCAGAAAGTATATAGATAGCAGTTCTTGCATTATAATTCTTTGGTACTAATAGAGCACATTCATCAGGACTTATACCTTCTTTTATTTTTTGTTTAAAGTAAAGTCCTGCTCCGATGATCTCATCTCTTGGATAGCTATAAGCATTAAGCATTATTCTAATATCCCCCTTTTTATTGCTATTTAATTTTTCATTCGTTATAGAACTTTTAAGTAGACTATCTGCAATATTTAATATAGGTGCTGTTGAACGATAATTCTCGGTCAATACTATTAATTTCGCTTTACCAAAAAAGTGTTGAAATTCCTTAAAATAATCAAGCGAAGCACCAGAAAATGCATATATAAGCTGGCGATCATCCCCTACTACAAAAATATTGGGCTTGTCTTCTTTCCCCCAGACAGCTTTTAAAAAGCTATTCTGAACACCACTTGAGTCTTGGTGTTCATCTACTAATACATATAAATAATTTTCTTTTATATCACTACTTACATCTTCAAATTCTTCTACAAGTCTCACTGCATACTCAAGGACATCATCATAATCAATTAAAGATTTTTCTTTTTTACTTTTTTCATAAAGTTCGTAGAATTTTACAACTTCACGAGTTCTATTTAATTGCTCGATTTTCTTTTCAATTTCTTTTTTTATTTTACCCTTACTATCCCCTCGAGAAGAAATATTATCTGGATCTTCTTTTAAGTTTTTAATATCTTCATTTATATTTGATAAGAATGTTTCAGCACTTATCCTCTCTCGTTTGAGTATTGAGATCAATTGCTTGAGGTCACTAAAATACATAGAAGGGTTTCCTCGAGGTGAGATATACTCCCAATCATTATCATTTAGGATTTCATCGACTAAGAATACCGCTTCATTATCAGTTAGAAGTTCTGGCATTTGTGAGAAGTCCAGTAACTCATAATGCTTCTCAATTAAATTAAATGAAAAACTATGAAATGTCGAAATGCTAACTTTCCTAGATTCACCTCCGATATAGTCTTCAAGTCTTTTCTTCATAGCTCCTACTCCTGAGTTTGTAAAAGTAAGACACAAAATACTATCAGGTGTTGTATCTGTTTTTTTTAAAATACTACCTATTCTTAAGGTTAGAATCTGGGTTTTACCTGTACCTGGACCTGCCACAACCATCACTGGACCATCGATAGTCTCTACAGCCTCAAGCTGAGCTTTATTTAGTTTACTGTATGCTTCTTCATATAAAGAGTTACTCATATGTATATTATATCACTTATAGTTTTATAATCTTAATATCAGTATTTTTTCCAAACCAAGTCTTTGCAAAATTGTTAAAAACTACATTTTCTTTAGTAATTAGTACTTCGAAACTCCCCCCATGATTAAAAAATGCTTCTCTTTCTGGAAATTCTATAAAATAATTCTTTAAATACTTTGGGAGTAAATCTTCTTGTGATACCCAATCTTTTATATTTGGAAAAGCTTTTTGAAAGTCACTTTTTACTATTCCATAATGAGTGCAAAGTAATGCGCCTTCTTTCACACTACTCTCTACTATATTCTTAAAAGAAGATATATAAGATAAAGTATCTCCTCCTGTCTCTATTAAATGAGCCAAGTCAGGAAGTGGTACCTTCTTATAATTCTTCACATTAACATGTAAAAATTTTTCATACACTTCTGACTGACAAGTTCTAGAAGTAGCAAAGATAACTACTGGATTTTCTTTATCAAGTGACTCAACTGTAGGTCGAACAATGCCAAATAAAATTCGTCCAAAATAATTCTTATCTTTCCATTCTCGTAATCTATTATAAATATTCGAACTTATTGTATTACAAGCGAGAACTACACCCATACAATTCTTTTCTCCATATAAATAGTTAAGTGCTTTCGTAGTAATATTAAAAAGTTCATCTGGAGTTTTTTCACCAAATGGTACGTTTAATTCATCGCCCAAGAAAATATAATCATATAAAGGAAGTTCTTTTTTTAGATGCTTAATCACCCAAAGACCTCCCAATCCTGAATCAAAAATACCGATACTGCCTTTATCCATAAATGTATTATAACACTAATTGCTAATGAATTCACTTAATATTTTGATAAATAATTATCAGATATAGAGTATCTAGTTGAGTAAATAAAAGCTATTATAAATATAACAATTCCAGTAATGTATAAAAAGCTGGCTATTTGCTCTGTATAATTCAACATATTAATGGAAGAAAGTAAATGATTCCAATCATGATATACATTATCCCCTCCTAAAAGAGGTAAATCCATATTAATAGCATCTCCCGCATAAACTGAAATATTTAATAAATTCTGGCCAAGCCAAAATAAAAGTAATGAAGCTGAAAAATTATTTTTATTTTTAAAAAAGTAAAATGAAAAAACTGAAGGTATTATAATCTGCATCAATCCACCACCTAAAGTTCTAATTAAATCGCCAAACATTATGAATACAATATGACCTGCTTCGTGAAAAATAAGATTAACATTATCGATAAAATGCCATTCTGAAATAGTATTAGTATAGTAATACATATACCAAGATATGATAATTACTAAAATAATTTTAAATGGATTTATAAATTTATTTCTAACAGGAATAGAATAATTCATTTTATTTGATCATATAAGCTAGCCAATAATCACGTTTATAAATTCTACCATTAAAAGTAGTATAACTTGTCTTTTTAATTAAACTTAAAATTTTAAAATATTTTGTATACATTTTAATAAAATCATCCTTAGAGAACACACGTTCTACTAACCCTATCTCTTTTGTTATATATGTATCATACTCTCTTCCTGGATTCATTTTAAGTAAATTCTTTACATTCTGGTTTCCATCTTTACAAAGAGCTCGGACGAAAAAGTAGCCCCCTTTCTTCATAACTCTATAAACTTCTTCTAAATATATTTCTCTCCCTTTCTCATTCAAAGAATTAGAGGTCGTAATATCTAAAACTATATCTATGGATTCATCTTTTATATCATATCTCTCCCCTACGTCTCCTTGCTTATAGTCAACTTCGACTCCCATACTCAACGCCCGAGATTTTGCTAAGTTTAATGCAATTTTAGATATCTCTAGGCCTATTACTTTATTCCCCATATCAGCTAAATAATTTGAATTCCTACCTGTACCACAACCAAGATCTAAAACTTCTCTATTTTCAACACAAAACTTTTGCTCCTTTTTAAGAAATTTCAAAAACCTCAAAGTATCAGCCTGAGGACCATCATTCTTCGTGACTAAAAGTGGATCCTTATATTCTCTATCCCAAATATTTCCTTGATGTGACATATCTATATTAATTATATTTATAAATTACTGAATGTCCATAATCTTTATTACATTCATAAACTTTATTAAAATTTGAATCTAAATCCTTTTTTATAATGCTATCCATCGCCATATCATAATTCGAAAAAAACATATAGACACTATTATTTATATAATTATCATTAATATTTTTCCTAAAATCTACTAAATTCCATGGATTTGTATAAACTAAAATTTTCATACCTGTATAATAATGAGTCATCGGATCTTGGTTTGATATTATAATCGATCTATGATTTATATTATTACTTATAAATCTACTTCCCTCTTTATAACATTCAATAGTTAAGTCTTTTGAATTTCTATATTCAATTTTATATGAAGAATATATAGAGATAATTAAAATAATACATAATATACCAAAAATAATATTTTTTATTTTACCTATTTTACTAATAAATACACCCGAAACTAAACAAATGACAGGAATAATTGGCATTATGAATCGATCTTCTTTGTGTGGCATAGATATAACAATTAAGGAAAAGAAAATAAACCATATTAAAAGTAAATATATTTCTTTCTTTAAAAACATTTTTTTATATAATATATATATTAATGAAATTATAAATGTTATACCAATAATAGAAAATATATGCCAAGAATTATCGATAAAGTAAGTCCATGATTGTACACCTCCCCAATATAATGAGGCTTTAAATCCATGGATAAATCCCCCAAATAAATTATCGTAATAAATATAACCATATATAAACCATGGTATTAATACCACCAAGAAAAGTACAACTGCATACCATAGATACTTATCACTCAAAAATTTTAATGATTTATTTTTAGTAAGAAAATAAATAAAAAATACTGGTATAATCCAAAGTGTAGTATATCTAGCTAATAGTGATAGGGCTAAAAATAACCCAAATAAAATTTTGGATTTTTTATTATTTTTTTCATACCCTTCCCAAAAACTATTAAAGGTTAATAATATAAAAAATACAACAAAAGCATCAGTCCATATTTTACAACTAGTAAAAATATGAATAGGAATTAAAGAAAATAGAATAACACTATATAAGCCAACATGATTATTAAAAAGCTTTTTTCCTAAAATATATACTAATAATATACTGAATGTTGATAAAAAAGGAATTATTATAGGAATTAATAAATCCAATTTTATAAAATAAAAAAAAGAGAAAATATAAGGTAATAGTGGAGCTCTAAATCCAATATTTGGCCAACTATATTTAGGATCTATCGATGGTATATAATCACTCCATCCCATATTCTTAAGAGAATAAATAAATGGATTATGACTTAAATCATTACCAAGATTAAGATAAACTGTTTCATCCCAACCTCTAAATGTTGTATTTAATGTAATAAACAATCTTAATAAAAAAGATACAATTAGTATCACAATAACCAGTTTATCAATTTTATCTAAATTAGATATAAAATTTTTAATCTTAGTATTTATTTTCTGAAAGTCCATATTTTGTTTCCTATAAAATTAATAATCAGTGATAATCCTATCGAAATAATCTGAGACAAAATATAATATATTTTAAAATATTTAGTCAATAAATAAAGAAAAAATAAATTTACAATTAATGCTATTAAACTTACAATAATATAATTAAAATATTTATTTATTAAATTAAAATTAAAATTTTCAGAAAAAGTCCATATTTTATTTAAAATATAATTAATAGTGACTGCTACTCCAAAAGCAACGACAGCAGATAACATAAAATAAACATTATAGTGATCAGTTAACAAGTAAAGGATAAAAATATTAACTAAAGTACCTATTAACCCTACACAAGTAAATTTTACAAATTCAAATATTACTTTTCGTTTATAAGGAAGATATTTCATTAAATTCTCTAAAAAATAAAATATCTCTTTTATCCCCGCTTTACTTTCACCAACAGTGCGATTGGTAAAAACTATTGGAACTTCAACAATGTTCTGACAATCTAACTTTATTAATAATTCAAGTAATATTTTAAATCCCTTAGGATTAATTTCTTTATTAATTAGTAAATCTTTCCTAAACATAAAGAAACCTGACATAGGATCTCGTACTTCAGTAAACACTCGAGCTAAAATCGTAGAACTTTTAGACAAAATTTTTCTGTATAAATTCCAACCTTTAATCCCTCCTCCATTTATATACCTACTACCAATAACAAAGTCGGCTCCATTTATTATTAATTCATACATATCATTTATCTTTTCCACTGGGTGACTTAAATCTGCATCCATAACACAATAAATATCTCCTTTTGCAATATTAAATCCTTCAATTACTGCTGATGAAAGACCAAGCTTACCTTTCCTGTGTATAATTTTTATATTATTATATTTCCTAATGATATTTTCTACTTCATTACCAGTCCCATCTGGAGAATTATCATCTACTACTATAATTTCTCCATTTATATTATGTCTAATAAATTCTTCTCTTATTTTACTTATAAGTTCTTTGATATTTTCTTTTTCATTATAAGTTGGAACTACTAAACTAATTTTCATATATATTATTTTAAATAAAAAGAAATTAATTATTAGATTGTCTCTACCGTTATGGTATTTGCAGAATTATCTTTCTTCTCAGGAGAAGAACATGCAACAATTACAACTTTATCACCCTTGCTGACAATTTTATTCTTCAAACAATGATTTCTTATATTTTTATATGCTTCATTTATCTCTTTATATTTATTTATCAAGACAGGTACACAACCAAAAGAAACATGCATCTGATTAGAAGTTACTACATTTGAAGTAACTGCTATTATCGGAGACACAGGCTTATGACGAGAAATCATCCGAGCAGTAAATCCAGTCTTTGTCAGTGCTATTATCACTTTTGCATCTACATCATGTGCTATCTTTATCACAGAACCTGTAATAGAATCCGTAATACTACGCTCTCCTCTTTTCATTGTTGGAATTAATTTCCTCTCTGGATAATTTGATTCTACATCAAAAGCAACCCTGCTCATCATTTTAACTGCTTCTACTGGATACATACCTAACGTTGTCTCCTCTGAAAGCATCACTGCATCAGTGCCATCAATAATTGCATTTGCAATATCAGAAACTTCAGCACGAGTAGGAACTGGATTCTTTATCATAGACTCAAGCATTTGAGTTGCAGTAATTACAAACTTTCCTGTATCATTACACTTCTTTATAAGCATTTTTTGAATCATTGGAACTTTCTCGGCTGGTACTTCCATAGCTAGATCTCCGCGAGCAACCATAAGTCCATCACAAAGATTAAGTATCTCATCTATATTCTTCACTGCTTGTGGTGTCTCTATCTTTGCTATTATTAATGCTTTTGATTTTCTTTTTTTTAATATACTGCGAAGGTCTACTACATCTTGTGGTGTTCTCACAAACGAAAAAGCAAAAAAGTCTACATTGTTCTTTATACCGAAATCAATATCTTTTATATCTTTCTCCGTGAGAGATTTGATAGATAAATCAGAGTCAGGAAGATTCACACCGCGTCTACCTTTGGTATCTCCTCCTACTAATATTTTACATAATACTTCATCGCCTTTTACACTTACAACTTCAAATTTCTTTTTACCATCATCAACCATTATTTTATCTCCCTTTTTAACTTCTTTTGGAAAAAGTGGATAGTTAATAGAAACTTTCTTCAAATCACCAATTATCTTTTGGGTGGTAATAGTTATATTATCCCCAGCAATTAATTCTACTCTCTCTGTACTAAACTCCCCAAGACGAATTTTAGGCCCAGACAAATCTTGCATAATAGCCCCCCTTAAACCAGTATTCTTCATTGCAATTTTAAAATTATCTACTTTTTCTTGATGTTCTCTAAAATCACCATGTGAAAAATTCAAACGAATAACGTTCATACCTGATTCCAAAAGAGAAGTGAGCTTTTCTACTGATGAAGTCACAGGACCTATAGTCGCCACTATTTTAGTTTTTTTAATCATATATTGTGTATTAAATTAGTAAATTAAAATAAAAGAATCTTACAAAATAAGATTAATATATATGTATATTATCATAATAAATACCAAAAATCAAAAATGCCTACAAGCATCTGTAGGCATTTTCTTTTAAGTTCTACTCTCCTCTTATAAGACGAAGTACAAGTAATATTATCGCCACAACAAGAAGAACGTGAATCAAACCTCCTGTAATATGAAAAGCTAGGAATCCAGTTAACCATAATACAAATAAAACTATTATCAATATTTCCATATAATTTTTATTCTTTATCAGTAAATACCACAAGTCGACTATTATGGCTTTTAAGAATACTATTCCAAGTTCCCGTACAAGTTATCAGGTTAAGATGTATCTTCCCATCTGTAGAAGTAAAAATATTTGTCGCATTTGCACTAAAATCATATTTAGATATTTTATGAACAATAAAAATTGTTGCATTGCCTTTATTATTTATGATAGTTACTTTATCACCAATCTTTATCTTGTGTAAATTATCAAATACGGCTGGGGCTCCATTTTTGAATCCTGAGTGCCCATCAATAACTGAACTACCTATAACTCCAGGGATAGGACCTAGGTTATACCATCCTGTATTAGAAGATTTAAGAGGTAAATCCATCGCTCCATCTTTAGTAAGACCCACAGGATCAATATTAGAATTCACTTTAATACTTGGAATTATTAATTTAAAAGGTAAACCTAATACTTCCTCATTCCCTATATTTATAATCTTAGCTTCAGCAATATTTGATATTAGTGAGTATTCATTATTTTTTTCCATTCTAACTGAAATACATAAAGTAATTCCAAAAATAAATACAAAAAATATAAATAAGATCGATATAAATATTTTTTCTTGTTTAATAAACATTTTAAATTTTTCCATATTTAATATTTAATTAAATATATTTAAAATATTATTCAATAAATATTCATACCATTTTCCTTCTGGAAACCCTGTTTTAGGAAGCTTTGGAATAACAGTAGTAGATATATCTATCGTAGTTGGTATAGCTAATATGGTTGATATAGGTGTGGATGTTAACGTTGATATTGTATTTGGTACAACAGTCTTACTTGGTACCACTATTACAACTGGAGTATTTGTATATATACATAGAGCTTTATTATTAGCTACAAAAAAATTATAATTTAGAGCAAGTGGATCTTTACATCCATATACAGTACCACCTCCACTACTACCTTGACTAACTTCTGCAATATCATTATTTGTGATGGTACAAGCCATATTAATACCAGGATAAAGAGTTATACTACCATTACTATCACAATCTCCAGAGAATGACTTAGTATAATTTGAATTCGTAATTTCACTTACTTCATAATCTCCTGAAGCAAAACTATTTGAAGTACCAGATATAACGGTTGTAGATCCAACAGCTAATGGAAAATCGGATATAACATTTGTACGTCCATTATCATTTATAACAACCTTAGTAACAATTAAATTAGAATTTGGAGTAACAGTTACTTTATCTATAGTATTTCCAATTAAAGTGACTTCCTTTTGTCCTAAAGCTCTACCATTTAATGTGGCACCATTTTGCATTGAAATAGATGAAGATCCTGGTCCAGAGAGTATCGTACCTTCAAAAACTGAAGTCGTTTGTAGTGTCGTTGTTCCTGCAACAGCCCAAAATATATTTTGAGATAATGCACCACCTGAAAGTAAAATACTCTTACCTGAACTTATATTTAAATTACCATCTATTTGGAAAATCCAAACATCAGTTGGTCCACCAGATAAAATCACATCTGTGAGTATAGTGACTCCTGTTGACCATTTATATAAACCAGGGGTAATTGTTAATCCACCGATATCCCCTGTTCCTAATTCGGTTGCAGTGGGAAGCGTTCTACCCATAGCATCAGTATATGCAGCTTCCATAGCACTTACTGCTGTAGTCAAATATACAGGTGTAGGAGAAGTATAATCAGCCGCATATATCTTACCAGTGACTGAAGATGAAGTTGCGTATTTATTTGAACTATTCATTATTTGAGAGAACCCTGTCATATACGTTGCTGCAACAGGACTTACCCCTATATCACCTGTTATAGCTGTGACACCAGTAGTAGTAATTGCAGTTTTTGATATTACAGTAAAATTCTCCGCAGAACCAAGATTAACAGTTGATGGACCGTTAGCGAATAGTGTTCCAAAACTTAAAGAACTTAAAACAAAAACCAGAGTAAATACATTTATAATTTTTTTTATTTTTTTTATTTTTTTTATTAAAATTATTTAATTTAATTTTAATATTATTAGTTAATAGATAATACTTTTATATTAATAAGTACCGAGACACAAAGTGTCACAACAAGTTCTAAACTTGCCCAAAAAGAGGATGTGCTTTTATTTTTTGCCCTGCTCGATCTTAGCGAGATATTATTATTAGAGATAATATCTTATAGCTTGGCGTAATTTGTAATACATTAATAAATAAGTCTAATGTGTATATTATACTATAAAAGTATAAATAAGTAAAGATTATTGAATAATTACATATATATAACAATAAAAAGTTTTATAAAAATGCTATAATATAGCTGTATATGCCTGATATTAGCTTACTTACAAATTTATTGGTAAATTTCGCATGGCTTGGTAACTGGCTATTTTTTTTCTTAGCATTCATTGAGTCAGCTCCACTTATTGGTGTATTCTTACCAGGAGCGACTTTGATATCTGTCGGTGGCTTTCTATCATCTCAAGGATATTTAAATGTTTGGGATATAATAATTTTTGCTACTATCGGTGCTATCATCGGTGACTTTTTCAGTTACTCTATCGGACGATGGGGTGGAGATTATATAAAAAGAAAAAGTATTATAAATAAAACTCTTCTATCACATGGGGAGAAATTCTTTCAAAAATATGGTAATAAAAGTATTTTCTGGGGTCGCTTTTTTGGACCGATCAGAGCTATCATTCCATTCATAGCTGGGATATCAAAAATGAAAAGAACACCATTCATTTTCTGGAATATCCTAAGTGCTATATGTTGGTCATTCTTAAATGTTTTCCTTGGTTACTTTTCTGGAACTTTAATAATAAATATTTTCAAAAAGTGGTCTAGTAAGATAACTTTTATATTACTAATCTTTGTAATAATTTATATCTTTTATTGGTTTGTAAAAAAGCGCGGTAGATCTATTAAGGATTCATTCCGTGCTGATAGTTTTCTTTTCGTAGAATATTTAAATAGTAAGAATTGGTTTAATAAATTACTTTCAAGTTACCCTTTCATTGCTGACTTCTTTAATGAAAGTAAGTATGCAAGTGAAAAGCTTTTCGGTGGTACGCTTATCTTCTCATTCTTAATCCTTACATATATTCTAATTCTTATATTAGATGTATTTTAATTTTCTAAAAGATATCAATTAATTTATCTTTACCAAGTATGTGTAGTTCTGTAATCGCACGAGTAAGAGCTACATAAAGTAAGTCCTTTTGCATTCTCTTTCTTTCTTCTATATGTCTTGGCTCTACGTCCATATCGTGTTTAATTATAAATGAATCTTTATCTACTCCTACGATAAATACTATATCAAATTCTACACCTTGAGATTCAAGCATGGTAAAGATATGGATATTCTTTACATCTCCAAATTCTTTCTTGAATGGCGCTAGGTATGATTCATCTTTAGAGATTATACCGATACTTCCATTCATATATTTAGATATATATTCCTTTATATGCTTTATCTCTTCCTCCTTTGTATTTGTATTTTTCTCTACGACATCAGGACCCACTTTTACTTCTTTCGGTATCTCTATTCTATAACCGAGACTCTCTATAAACAACAAAATATTTTTCGTATTTCTATAAACTTTATTTAATCTTATATCTCTATCTTTTAGTATATTCTCATTTATCTCACTTAAGTTGCGTATCGTACCGAGCTTCACTTGCTGAGCTATGTCCCCTACGTACACTGTCGATCTTAGATCTTCGATCTGACAATTATGAAAAATTTGTAATTGTTCAGGTAGATAGTTCTGGAATTCATCGACAACAATAAGCGAGTATGAAATTAAACTTTTCTCAATCTTATTTACTATCTTATCATTTAGATATGTTTTGTAGTTTCTTTTAATTTCAAACTTTTTATATTTTTTATAATACGACTGAAGCAAGAATACTAAATCAAATCTATCTAACTTTTTTTCATTTATTTGTTTTTTAAATATTTTTAAGTTATTTTCTGAAAAATAACTACCGTATTGGTCTCCAAGTAGTTTATAGATATTCATATTCCAAGTTGCCTTATACTCTCCTCTTAAGACTTTAAGCTTTTGATATTCATATATATCTTTCTCATCTTCATTCTCTCCATATCTTTCTACAAAAGTATAATCCATAAGTCCAAGAATTTTCAAACTCCACTCAGAGAATGTAGTGATAGTGACATTATTTATACCAAGACCTGGAAGCAGTGTCCCGAAATACTCTTTTGTACCATTATCTTGCACGAATACTATAATAGACCTATGAGGGTAAAGCGGAGCGGTATCAGGAGCCTGAGTAAGATAAGCTACCCTGTGAAGAGCCAGAGTGGTCTTCCCTGACCCTGCAGGGCCTGATATCACAAGTGGACCTATGTGCCCTGCACGGATCACTTGATCCTGTGCTTTCTCTATCTGTGCGATAATTTCAGGAAGAGCAAATTCACTTTTCTGTTTTGTAAAATGCTCTTGATAGATGAGTTCTCTTGGTTTATCTTTTTCTTCAAGAGCAAAGAATATGACTTTCCCATCTACTATCATATACTGCTCTTTCTTCATTAATTTAATACTTTTTTCTGTCCCATCTGGAAGCTTATAAGCGACATCACCTAGATTCTCAAAACGAATAGTAGCGACTGGTGCCACCCAAGAATACACCGACTCTTCTGAGTATTGATGCTTTGCAAAATAGTAATTCTTTTCTTCTCCATTCTCATCTTTGATAAAACATTTTGTAAAGTATGGCGAATCATACAAATTACCAAGTTCCACAACTCTATTCTCAGCATTTGCTTTTAGTTGCATTTGTACAATCTGATCTTCAGGTCGCATTCTTGATATCTCTCGGATGCTCTTACTAGCTAAAACTTTAGCTTTATCGATACTTTGCTCTATCTTTTGACGAATAGAGTTGATATGCAATTTAAGGTCATTTAACAATTTTTCTTTATATTTTTCCATAATTTTATATTAAAAAAACCGCTTCGGGCGGTTTACATAATGCACTTTGGACCAATTTTATTAAAATAATAATTTAACCTAAACATAAGTGAGATAATACCAGAATGTCTATATTCTGACAAGTGAATAACTTCCTACTCTTATTTACTTTTATCATATATGATTTAATTATGGAAATTGATATATCTAAAATAAAACCTTTCTCTAGGTGGCAATCATTTTTTTATGGATCAAGAGGTATTAAGGGTTTTGTCAACTACCCATATATTTACTTTAATATAGATATTTACGAAGACATAATATCTACAAATCCTGACCCACTGAACATAGGGATGGTTTTACATGAATTTGAACATATTAAAAGAATTGAAAAAATGGGAAAATATAAATTTATATTTTTATATAGTATTTCAAACAAGTTTCGTTTAAAAGAAGAAATTGAAGCCGACAAGGCAAGATTTAAATATTTAAAAGATTTAAATATAAATATAAATTTAGAAGAAAGAGCAAGGAAATTATCGGGTATAATTTACTTCTGGATGATATCTTATAAAAAAGCCCTAATCCTCCTTCAAAAAACATGAGATGAAGTTTAAATAATTAAAATAATTATTTTCAATTAACTACTTTTTATTTTTAAAATATTCAATCAATGCTTTTTTAGATTCAGGGGCAAGTTTTAATTTTAAGATTTCATCATAAGTAAAAAAGTTAAAATCATCCCCTTCTCCCAAGTGAAGCTCAGATAATTCAGCATCGATAGTTCCATAAAACCAATAAGCTTTTCCAAAATCTTTAATTACAGTTTCTTTAATTAATTTATAATCTTTAAGAGTATAATTTATCTCCTCTTTTATTTCACGAATTAAGGCTTCTTCGGGTGTTTCAGAACCTTCTATATGCCCACCAAATAAAGCCCAACTTCCAGAATATGAATGACAACTATCTCGTAATTGGAGAAGTACCTTACCTTCATTATTCACAAGTATAATTTTAGAACCACTTTTCATATTTGAATTATAGCATAATATATTTTAATCTTTAGAGATGCTATAAACTTAAGGCTGCGAGATCTTAAAAATCATATTCTCTTTTTCAGTCTCAAAATAATTACAGGTTATTTCTTCCCCTGCTAAAATGTTTTTTTTAGCCAAAAGATTAATCGGTTTTTTAGTTATAACTAAAGTAGAATTTGGATCATCTGAATGATTAACCCAATTTAAAATTTTACTGTCGCAAACGTATTTATTATTTCCAATATATGCAAACTTTTTTGAGTTATTGTTAGATACTTTATATAATGGTACATTATAAAATTTTTCTCCTTTTTTTATATTCTTTAAAGTAAATATCCCATAACCATGGATTTTACTTTTTCTTTTTTTTAAAAAATTATCCATATTATTTATTATACACCTTAAATTCACCTTCTGATAAAGTTAAAATTGGTAAATCCTCTTTATAATTTGTTAAATCGTTTATTACTTTTTCATAATTTATATCCTGTTTATTGTCTTCAAAAGACTCAGATTTCCAATGAGGAATAAACTTGATGGGTAGAATACCAAATCCATCACCAGTCCTATGTGTGCTTAATACATGATAGTATTTAGCAATTACTTCAGCACCCGCTGAAGTTCCAGCTAATACCTTACCATCTAATTCATTAATCCAGCTATTATCTTTATTAAGTATTTCAAATAATGTTGAAACATAACCTCCACGCAAAAATATGATATCTGATTTTTTTACTTGTTCTGTAAAATTTTCAGGAAGTGCTAATTCAAGCTTAAAATTATTTATATACTTAGAGAAAAGTTCGTTATCTTCTTTTAAGTAATTTTCCCAACTGTCTTTAGATCTTCCAAACATACAATCCAAAATAATAACTGGTTTTCCAATATTAAAACCTTTTACAAGCTCGTCACAAAAAGCTTTTCCTCCATCTTTTGCTTTATGTATATACCCTCCAACTAAAATGTATTTCGTCATATTATTTTAATGTTTAAATTAATTCCTAGGAATTCTTCCTGTTTTAGTAAAGTAAAATATTAATCTAAATTAACGGTTATATAATCATCATCAGATATTTTTTTAACTTCATTTTTAGTTGTGAGTAAATATCTATTATAAATATCACCAAATTCTTGCTCTGTAAAATGAGGAAGTATTTCAAAATCAACAATATTTAAACCTGTAAGATTTTCAAGATTTAAAGTATTTAGACCGTCTCTAAATTCACAAACTTTAATATTTGGAGTAAGGACTAATGCCCCAGCACTCATCCCAGCTAATATGTAATCATCTTTTTTAATATATTCTTTAATTGCCCTATCGAGTCCAGACTTTCGTAAGTTATTCAATAATATATAAGTATTCCCTCCAGAAATAACTAAAATATTTGCTTTAAGTAATTTCTGATATTCATCTTCAGTATTTAAAGAATTATTAATTAATAAAAAATCAGCATTATATTTTTTGGTATAATTTATCCATTCCTGAGTGTATTTTTCTTTTATATTCCATCCGTCACTAGGCATATAGGCTACAACCTTATTCTTTATTTCAATAGGAAAAATATTTTCCAATAATTCATTAGTATTATTTTCAGTTAATTTTGAGAATAAAATGACTTTTTTCATAGTATAATTATATCATCAATTTTTTACTTTTACTAAAATATATATCTTGAAAGAATAGCTCTTGCAAGGTTAATTTCCTTATTTATTTTCATATTACTTAATACATTCTTCCCAGTTTTTTATAACCTGCAAAGCTTCATTCTCCAGTTTTTTTATTTGAATAATTTCAATCTTTCTATTATTTTTTGAGTTTATTTCTTCTAATGAATGAAGACCATCATAATGCTGTTTTGAAAGCTTGTCTTTACCCACAGCATAGACAATCTTCTTAATTTTTGCCCAATAAAATGCAGAGAAACACATCAGACAAGGTTCCATCGAAGAGTATACTTCACAGCCGAACAAATCACGCGTGTTCAATTTCAAAGATGCACTCCGTATTGCTTCAATCTCAGCGTGACTAGTAGCATCTTTATTATTTTTCCCATTACTCAAACCTTCAGATATAACGACTCCGTCTTTAACAAGAATAACTCCAACAGGAAAACCTCCAATCTCCACTGATTTTCTAGATAATTCTATCGCTTGCAGTAAATAATTTTCCATCTTGCAATTATACACTAAAGATAATCAGGTTCAAGTTATATATATTTACTAAAAAATCCTTATTTATAATAAGGATTTTTTAGTAACAGATTAGGTGTTTTTATTTCAACAAGAATCTAAGGGTAGAAACTAAACGAATCTTTTTATATTCTGGAGAGCCTGGATCTTTATCTGTAATATCAAAGACTCCTTGATTCCCTCTTGTGACACTACCAACGATAGAACCTGAATTAGTTGCGAATTGTGAAGCTGTATCACGAGCATTCTTAATAGCTTCAGCTAACATTTCTGGTTTTACACTATTCAAATCAGAGAATTCAAAAACAATTGAATTCTGATTCAAGACTACTCCTCTCTTCACTAACATTAAAGTTTCATTCAGTGTAGATTTAGCTAGATCAACCTTTTTTGTATATACAGAGACTTGATTTGTAGAATTATATCTAAATGCAGCATCTTTGTAAGTATCTTGATATATATTTACGGGAGCTACATTTATCTCTGTTTTATCAAAACCTTTTTCCACTAAAAATGTTTTAATGGTGCTTAAATTCTTTTCAGTGTCTGCATATAAACTATCAATATTATTTGATTTAACTTCAAAACTTAAAGACCAGATAGCTGTATCAGCTTTAACAATTTTCTCTGAGAGACCTTTCACTTCGACATAAGATCCTTGCTTAGAAAAATCCTTTGCAGATAAGAACACTGCAGAAGAAAGCAACAAAGAAAAGACTACTAATGATAAACTTACGAACAAAAACTTATTCTTTTTTATTTTTTCTATTTCCATATATCCATTATACCACTTATAAATAATAATAGTAAAACGACTACTAAACTAATTAATACTTATTATCTATTTTTATCAATTAAATTTACATTCATTTCCAGCGCAAGTTTGTCTAATATTTTTTTATCTTTTATCCAACTACGACCATCATCAGCTGTATATATAGATGTTTCAAGTGAGCAATTATTTTCTTTAACAAATTCATGTTGTAACAAGAACGGTTCTTGCTACATACATCTAATTTTCTTTAAATGTATCTATAGAACCTGTATATTTTCTAATTAATTCTTTTATAAAACCAGAATTTTTCATTTCTATTATTTCCATATTAAATAAATCTCTTAAACTTGTATCATCTTTTTTAAACATAAAAGTATTTTCATACTCACGAATAGGAAGTTCGGATAATTTTGATACTTTTATATCTGAACTTTTATTGAAAAATTCGGCAAGATATGAATCATTAAAAGTAATATCTCCCTTATCTGAAGCAACGAGTCTTAATAAATCTACTGGATAAGAAAGTTGAGGAGCATAAACTAATCTATTATTTGGATAATCAGCCAAAGCAATTGAATGTGATATATCATTCTCTTTTATTACTATTCTACACAATGAAATATCAGAAATAACTTTATCTTTATGAATCCAAGCAAAAACTGAACTTAAATATAGTGAAGAAGAAAAACTTGCTTGCTCCTTTCTCTCTGTTGTCGGCCAAATAGTATTACCGAAAATATCAAAACGATTTGAATTTAACCCATCAATAATAACACCATATCCAACTTCTTCCGTGAATCTAACTTGCCATCCATATTTCCTAGATATTGCAATTATAACTTCATAAAAAATTCCTGAGAAATTATTATACTCTTTATCATAAATAAGTGCTGGTGGATAATTTGAAAAGCTAACTCTTAATACTTTTGTTTTTTGTACTCTATCTAAATCATTTAAATATTTTTCTTCAATATTTTCATCTTCAAGACCCCATATGGAATTATATGTTTCCCAAGGATTTTCTATTAGCAAAAAATCAATATGGGATTTTAATTTATTATCATATTTACCTGCAATATAATTTTCATATACTTGCCAGTTTTTATGATAAATATATACAACTTTTTTTGTATTTAATAAAATAGGCAAAAAATCCATAAATGCAATTTCAGAAAGAAGATAGTGGACCGCAATTTTAACAGCAGAATCTACATTTAATATTTCTCTTTTGGAGCCCATTATTACTCCCCTTGTAGTTTCATTCGCATCTTTTTCAAAATATTTATTTGATTCATACAATTCACGAATATACTTAAATGATATTTTATAATCTTTATTATTCTCAATTTCTTTTCCCCAATCGATAATTCTTACTTGAGTATCATCATAACCAAGTTCTTTTGCAACTCTTTCAGTCCTATTTTTCAATAAATTACCCTGTGGGAGAGCTTTATCTCTTCTCGCTCTATTCTCAGGGTACCCTAAAGCAATATATGTGGAAATAGCAGGAACATCTGCAATCATAATTAAAACCCGCCCATATCTTTCAACTGTAGTTTTTAATAAATATTTAATTTCGTCTTCTTTAAAATAACTATTCCCTGGGCTCATCCCAATTACATAATAAATATCATAATCTATCTTTTGCATATTAATATTATACAATAATTAGTAAATTCTTCATAAATTTTATTTGCACAAATATAATTTATATGATAAGGTAAACATATAGTTAGTTTAGCTAACTATATTACAAAATAAACCATTACATTATATATGATACTTGAAAAAGACTTAGAAAATGCAATACTTTCTTTCCATCACAAGCTTAAGGATGAAATGCACAAACAAGCTATAAAAATGCATTTTAATACTTCTCAGTTAGAAGTTCTACATTTTGTCACTGAAAAAGGTAATCCAACGATGAAGAATATAGCAGACAGGCTACATATCACTCCCCCATCTGTCACTACTATCGTAGAGTCATTAATAAAGAAAGATTTATTACAAAGAGAATCCGATACCAAAGACCGTAGAACAATAAGGATAACAGCTACTTCAAAAACTATTAAGCTTTTTTATAAATTTAAAAATAAAAAGTTATTAATACTTAAAAACTTGTTCTTAAAACTTAATGATGAGAATAAAAAGCAACTTATTAGACTAATCAATATTATTATTAAAGATTAAAATTATGAATAAACATATTAAAGCATTATCAGATAGTCCTAAAAAAGTGATAATTATTTCATTAATTCTTGCATTAATTATAGGTATATATAGCTATAACAAAATAAATAAAAAAATTATAAATCCAGTCCTAAATGATAATTTAAGTAAAAATACATTATCACCCAATAATTTATCTCTTGGTTTCTTGTCTAGTGGTAGGATTAAGTCAGTTTCTGTTAGGGCTGGAGATATAGTAAAAAAGGGACAAATCTTAGCAGAGCTTGATGCTGGGAATACAATCGGTGCTCTTACTCAAGCAAGAGCGCTTTATGCTACAGCTGAAGCAAATTATAATAAAATTATAAATGGTGCAACAAGTCCTACGATAGATGTTGCGAAAGCATCTGTAAATACTGCAAAAGTAAACCTAGAGCAGATTACGAATCAACAGAATACTCTAGTGGCTAATGCTTATCGTAATCTTCTGAATTCATCTCCTGAAGCAATTCCTGATAATAAAGATGTAAGCTATGCACCCCCTATCATAACTGGGAATTACAATCTTGGGAAAGAAGGTACTATCAAGCTTGGCTTTTATTATAGCTCAAGAGGAGTAAGCTTTAGTATCTCAGGTATAGCTGAAGGGACTGGAACTTGTGATACTATATCTTCTCAACCGATTGGAAATACTGGTTTATTTATTAAATGCTTATCAAATAATATTGATACAAATAATTGGAATATTGAAATTCCAAATAAGAAAGCTTCCAACTATTTAACAAATTATAATGCGTATCAACTAGCTCTTCAAACAAAGAATCAAGCAATTGATGGTGCTCAAGCCATACTTTATCAAGCCAATACTTCTCTAACTGCATTAGTATCTTCTGCAAGACCTGAAGATATAGAAGTAGCACAAGCACAGATGAATAGTGCTCTAGGTGCAGTACAAATAGCAGAAGCCACATATAATAATACAATTATTACTGCACCTTCAGATGGAGTAGTCACATCAGTTATTATCACCCCTGGACAGATAGCCACAGCGAATACTTCTAGCATTGAATTAAAAATAAATAAACAATAAAATTATTATGGAAACAAATATCAAAAAAACTCTTGAGGCAGAAAAAATGGTTGAAGAAAAAGTAAAAAAGACTCACATATTTAAAACTCCTTGGGTACAAAGTCTTCTGTCTGTTATTATAATTTTCGGATTATTAGGTATATTTATATTTTGGCAAATAGAAAAAAGTAAAGTATCTATTGAGAATTCATATCTAGATGCACCTATCGTAAACCTTACTCCTACTTCTCCAGGAATCCTAAATGCTTTGTATGTAAAAGAAGGAGACATAATACAACCGAACTCACAAGTAGCCTTAGTTGGTTCACAAATAATTTATACAAAAGAAGGTGGCATAGTCTCAATTGCACCAATAGTCTTGGGTTCATATTACGTACCAGGGCAAACTGTTGTATCAGTTGTAAATGATCAAAAAATGAGAGTTATCGGAAAAATAGATGAGACTAAAGGTCTTGCAGATATAAAAGTAGGACAACGAGCAACTTTCACCGTTGATACTTTCCCAAATAATAAATACGAGGGAGTAGTAGATGAAGTGAGTCCTGTATCCAATGATACTGGTATAATATTCTCTATCTCAGATAAGAGAGTAGTGAAGAAATTCAATGTTTATATAACATTTGATGTATCCAAATATAAAGAATTAAAATCTGGCATGTCTGCTAAATCTTTCGTATACATTAGATAATAAATATATGACAAATTCTGAAACAGATAAACCAATAATTTCCCCTTGGCTTGTGCTTATAACTGTAATGGTTGGAACTCTTCTTATAGGTCTTGATAGGACAATTGTTAATCTTGGATTACCAGGAATGATTAGTGATTTTAATATTACAGTCTCTTCTGCTGGTTGGATTGCTACAGCATATATTATTTCAAATGCTGTTTTTGTCCCTGTTTTTGGTAAACTTGGAGATAAACTTGGTAATAGAATTATTTACTTATGGAGCTTTGTAGGCTTTATTGTTATTTCGGTATTTGCAGGATTATCCTGGAATCTATCTTCTATGATATTCTTCCGTGTTCTTCAAGGGCTTGTCGGAGCAGCTATATACCCTACTGCGATGGCTCTCATCGCAAAAACTTTTAGGAATCCTCAGCAAAGATCCCAAGCACTTGGTCTTTGGTCCGCATCTTTTGCTGTATCATCAGTACTTGGACCACTCATAGGCGGACCACTCATCGATAACTTCTCATGGCGATGGCTTTTCTATATAAATCTTCCTGTTGGTATCATAGGTATATTCATGACTCTTTGGTATTTACCACATGATAAACCAGTAGATAAAAAAACAGGGTTCGACTATCTAGGGGCAGGAGTACTAGCAGTTACACTTTCATCACTTGTATTAGTTCTTGAAAAAGGTCGTGACTGGGGATGGTTATCTATAGAAAGCATCATCTTTTATATTATTATGATAACATCATCAATTATTTTTTATAATATTGAAAAAAAAGCCAAAGACCCGATCGTTGATTTGAAACTTTTTAAGAATAAAATATTTGCAAATGTTCTATTATTATCATTTATAACTTTTGGAGGAATGATGGGAGCAATGTTCCTTCTTCCTGTTTTTGCTCAGACATACCTTGGTTACAATGCCACGCAAACAGGATTATTATTCATCCCTATGGCATTATCAATGTTCGTCGCCGCACCACTTGGATCCTATCTATCAAAAAAAATTCCACTAAAATATCTCGTAAGTTTTGGTATGGCTATCTCTGCTTTTGGTATTTACCTTTTCTCTGGATTAGATGTAAAAACAACAGCTTCTGAACTCACTATTCCTCTAATTATTTTTGCAGTTGGTATGGGCTTAAGTATGGCACCTATGACAGCTGCAGCTACAAACTCTGTCCCTACGAATGAAGTGGGGGTCTCATCTGCTTTACTTAACTTAGTCCGTAATATAGCAGGCGCTGTCGGAATTGCATTCTTCAGTACAATATTAAGTAATATTATAGAATCAAAAGTTTTAAGTATTGGTCAAAATGCAATTATCAATACAACTAATCCTCAAGTTATTCAAATAGTTAGTGCTCTTGTAATTCTTAAAGCACAGATAATAGCATATGGAGATGTATTCCTTATCTCCTCTTGTATTATGGCGACAGGTGTCATCGTAGCTCTCTTCTTACGACAACCAAAAACACATGTAGAAAATTCAAAAGAAGATTTACCACTAGTGATACATTAATATTAATTAACTAAAATGCTATAATATACTTATGGATACAAGAAAGATGTTTGAAGTTCTAATAAATGGCAAACCATCTAAAATAGAAAATATAGATGATGATTTAATGGGTGTAAATACGAAAGAATATATAAAAATGGCTGTAGATAACTATCTTAAAGACCTTTTTCTTCGTGATGCATATGAAACCCAAAAAAGAATAAAAGGTATTAATAGTAAAAAAAAATTAGATTCTTATATGTTGCGTATTCCAGAATCAAGATTTCAAAATACGCTCTTAAAATTAATCCATAATAATAAAAAGATAAACATAGAAGATTTATCTCGTTTTATTAAAGTTAATTTAGCAAAAAACACAAAGGGTATCATAATACAAGAGCAGGTTGATACTATTTTAAAAGGAGTTATGAGTTGTAATGAAGCAATTGTATCATTACAAAGTAGATTAGAATCAGAATATAAAAATTCAAAAATATGGTTTGGGACAAATAATAATCTAGATGCTGAATATAAAATTGATTTTTTGGCTGTAGTACAAAATAATAACAGTGAAGATGACTCTGTAAATGCATTATATTTAGGACAAGTTAAAAGTAGTGATTTTCATGATAGTATAAATAAAAATGAAATAACTCAAACTCATCAAGATTATATTAATAGCCTTCCACATTTTATAGATAATTTAAATAAAAAAATACAAATAAATGATAAAGAAGAATCAGATATAATAGATATTAATCGTGATATAAGAAACGAAGAGCAATTAACACTTTTTGAATTAGTTCTTGAAAAATATATTTCAGATATAAATGATACACAAAATGCAAATGCTAGTGATTTTTATGAATTATATAAAAAAGAAGGTGGAATATTTAATCCTTTTGATGTTATTAAAATATTAAAAAACTTAAATAGTATAAATAATACTGCTAATACCAACTTAAATATTAATAATGAAAAAGTAAAAAAGTTAATTAATACAATAGATAGTATACCGTTTACACAAGCCGAACATGTGACTTTTAATAAACAAACTACTATTCATACCCTATTAGATATACCAAAAATTATTTCAATCATTATGGTAAAAGGTGATATAAAATTAGAATCACAATTAAATACGTTACTTCAGTCACCTCTTTTAAAAAAGTAATATAAATTATTAATGATTTAAAAAATCTTAGAAAACACTCTTTAAATCACTTAAGGAATTAATTACTTTCCATGCCTCATTTTTAATTTTTGAATCAGAGAAAGTGATACCATGTCCTGTACGACGAAACATTTCAATATCATTTGCCCCATCAGCAACACAGACACACTCTTTTATGTCTATATTTAACATTTTGCAAAAATTTTCTAAATATAACAACTTCGAAGATATATCATCCCCGAAGGAACAAATTTCTTTTATTCTATCTTCTTCATCAAAAATAAAAATATTATTTGCTTTTTTGTATTTTATTCCTAAATCTTTAGCCACCATATCTACTAGAATATCTATCGAACCTGAAATTAAAACTAATATGTAGCCTTTATCTTTTAAATATTTAATAATTTCCTTAGCTCCTTTATTATACTCAAAACGAGAGAGAATCTTATTTATCTTCTCTTTGTTAGCATCTTGATGTTTTAGATATAGTTTAAGAATTTTATTATTCCATTCATCATATGTTGTAATACCAGATTTATATTCATTATATAATTCTCTGTCCTTTTCATGAGAAATTCCAAGGGCTAATCCTAACTCTTTCCAGCTACTATGTTTAATAAGAGTCTGATCTAAGTCAAAACAAATTAATTTAATGTTCATATATTTAGTATATATTTGTAGTAAGGGTTAAAATAACAAGAATAATAAATACAATCATACCACCATTAAAAATCTTTTTAGTAGGAATATCTATTTTAAAAAATTTATACATATAATATTTAATTGCTTCATCATTAGGATTAATACTTTTGTCATATATCCTTCTTAAAGAGAATTCCCATTTTGTAGGAGGACAATAACCTAAGAATATCCATGAAGAAAGCCACATGCATAAAACAGCAAGATATAATACCTTTATTTCAGAAAATAACCATCCAGTAAGTATAAATACACCAAGTATACAATGAAGGATAAATATTAAATCTGCAAGAAATATATGTAATTTACGCATATATATGTAATTTCATTATTTTTTATTTTCTAAAAGCATCTGAGGGTAACCCAAATGAATACATTTATCTTCTATATCTTCTACACCCAAATCTTCTAGAAATTTTATACAGGCATTCCTAGCCTCTTCTGAATCTTTAAAATCACCTTTAGCTTCAGCCTCTATATATTCCCCAAGATCTACAACCCTATCAAGAGCTACCTCAATATTATTACACATCCAATATTCTCTTTTTTTATCTACAACCACAATCTTTTTAAAACCAAGAAAATCTAAAGTTTTTCTAAATTCCTCAACATTTTTTATCTCCGTCTCGTACTCTTCTGCATAATCATACTTACCATCATCTTTCATATTTATACACCTAATATATTCGAAAACGATCTTATCTTTATTAGTTCTAATTCTTAAAAATTCAGTTGTAGGCTCAATTTCAAAGAAATTTTTATGAAAAGGAACATAATATTCATCTATTTGTCTTGTATCTTTAATTAGATTACCAATACTAGAAACTTTTTTCTTAATTTCTTCAAAGTTATCAATTTTAACCTTAATTTCAACTTCTATGTTCATTAGTTTATTATATCAAAAATTAACTAATGTCAAAAGGTGTAAAAAATATAGCTATATATATTTATATTAAAATAAAAATATAGAAAAAAACCACAAGTACGCTTTTTGACCTCGACTAAAACTTTTTCGATGTAAACGAGAGAGGGACCATGATTACATGTTTTGACTATTACATAGTCAAATGCTTTTCGCTCTGGTTAATACCAGAGAACGAAAAGTCTTTCAAATTCCTCACGCAAAGTATGCAGATACTTTGCTTCTCTCCGTAAAAAAGAAAAACCCTTTCGGGTTTATTCTTTTTGCGGGCAGTATGGTACACTGTTGGAACTGAATTACTTGAAAAATAATGATATTACTGAATCGTTTCCAAATGATCAATCAAATTATTTATAAACCTATCCATGCATTTGAAATTTTCTCCAGGAAAAGCTGTATGCGAATTTAGTTCAATTAATTTTGGTCCATTCTTCCCTATTCCTATATCCATACTGTATAAAGGCTTGGGGTATTTTTTAATAATCTCTGTATGAACTTCACTATAAAAATTTAAAATAAATGGTGGTATTGAATCAATATCTATCTCAGTAATAGAGGCTCCCCTATGAGAATTACTTATTAGAGTTCCCGGAACTGGCTGACGAACATGGCACAGTGAGATCTTGTCACCATGAGTAATGATTCTAAGGTCGTGATAAGAGATAGCAATATTAGGAATGCCTAGACTAGTATCTATAAATTCTTGAACAAGAAAACCTTGGTCTTCAAGTTTGTCTTTTGGGATTGAATTAAAATCTACTTCATTTATATTCCATATATAAACATCATCTCCATTTGATCCTTTATTTGGTTTTAAAACCACTTTTTCAGTTTTAATTTTATTTAAAGCTTCTTTTATCTCATCTAAATTTTTAGCTAAAAATGTTTTCGGAAAAAATTGAGGCATATAATCATATGTATTTATTTTTAAACAAAAATCTTTAAATTCTGGAGTATTTGTGATCACAACGTTACTCCTATCAAAATCTAAATTCGCCATTTTTTTAAATTGATAAATAACATCCGCTTTAAATTCTTCATTTGTTTTTACTATTTCTCCTTCTTTATATATTGCCACATTCGAAAAATTACCATTGCCAATATATGATTCAATATCATAAGCAAATCTAAAGTTGTCTCTTTCACTAATTTCCTTAAAAAATTTATGATAAGCAACTCCTTTTCTATTGTGAAAATTTGAAAGAGCATGATCATCAATGCTTTTAAGCCACATCACAATATTTCTGGGTTTTCTTTTTTCTTCCATTAAATTAGTATACCAGAAGTTCCCTATCTCTCACAGTCGCCAAAATTGAACCATATAAATTAAGATTAAAAACGAAGGCGAAGAGAGGGACCGCGAGTACGCTTTTTGAATCTTACAGATTCTGTACACCTTTCCCGTTCGTGAGTACACTCACAAAGAAAAGGTCTTCAAATCCCTCATGTAAGCCATACCAATGGCTTACTTCTCTCCGTAAAAAAGAAAAACCCTTTCGGGTTTATTCTTTTTGCGGAGAGAGAGGGATTTGAACCCTCGAAGGCTTTAACACCTTGCTACCTTTCCAAGGTAGTGCACTAGACCACTATGCGACCTCTCCTTAAGCTTGAGCCGAAGCTCAAGCCAAATGATAAAATTCCGAAGAATCTTATCATATACACAGGTTTAAAATAAAAATATAAACCTGCATTTGTAAAGAACATCTAGGGTGTATCATACTAGATATTTAATTTTTTACCAAGAAAATCATGCAAAGATATTATCTTTGCATATATATTATAAACTCCCTCTTAGTTTCTTTATTCTCTCTTCTACTGGAGGATGAGTTGAGAAAAGACTTCCAACTTTTTTTGCGAAGTTGCCTGACCCTTGTGGGTTTGCAATATACAAATGAGCAATAGCATTTGATTGAGTTTGCATTGGTTTACCATATAAAGATATCTTCTCTAGTGCAGAAGCAAGGCCTTCCGGATAACGAGTAAGTAAAGATCCCGATGCATCAGCTAAAAATTCTCTTTTTCTAGAGATTGCAAGTTGTATCAAAGTCGCTGCTATAGGTGCAAGAATCGCTACCACAATACCAATTATCATGAATAGTCCATTACCCTCTCTATCATCTCTATTACCACCAAAGAAAGACATACGGATCATCATATCTGAAACGATAGCCACAAAGCCAACAAGAACTACAGCTACAGTAGAGAGAAGCATATCCTTATTCCCTATATGGCTCATCTCATGAGCAACTACTCCTTCAAGCTCTGTCTTACTCATAATAGAAAGGAGTCCTGTAGTCATGACGATGGCAGAGTGATTCTTGTCCCTACCAGTCGCAAAAGCATTCGGTGAAGGATCTTCTATCACATATATCTTCGGCATTGGAAGACCTGCGGTTATAGCTAAATTCTCAACTATAGTATAGAAATCGAAATATTCTGCCCGAGTCGCAGGAGTAGCTTTAGCTAAAGACAAAGCAATCTTATCTGAATACCAATAACTCGTAATATTCATAATTAAAGAGAAAATTACAAATATATATAAAATATTTTGGTTACTATACATCCTAGAGAAAACAAAACCAAGTCCTATAACAATGATTAAGAAGACGCTCATAAGCATCCAAGTCTTTGAAACATTTTTTGATTGTTCGGTATAAAGTGTTGCCATATATTTGTATACTATATCATAATAATTAACTTGCACCACCGCCTCCTCCTCCACCTCCCCCGCCTCCTCCGCCACCACCACCAGAACCTCCTCCAGCTCCACCAGCGCTACTAAAAGACGAAGCAAAACTTGAACTAAATGATGATGAAAAACTAGATGCAGAAAAGTTAGAAGCCATTGATCCAGCTATTACACCAGATGAATTATATACTCCTCCGGTATACCAAGATGGAGCTGATATATTCATATCGTCGAAAGCTTTAGCCCACTTTTTCTCAATACCAAAAACCATTGCATAAGATAAATACTTTTCAAACATTTCTGGTGTTAAATTTTGTAATCTATATCTTTCTGCTGTATTTAAATATAATTTAAAACCAAGCCATTCGGCCTTAAGAGCTCTACCTTCCGTATTTAATCTTGGGTTTGTTAAAGTTAGATAAATAATTAAAGATGAAATAATAACACTTATAATTATAAAATATCTTTGATTAAATCCACCAGAAATATTTAATAAAAATGTATTAACAAAAATAAATATAAACCAAATAATACCTAAATATGAAGCTCTATTTGTCCATTTTGGTGCTACTTCATAAGCTTTTATATTTATATCCATTTCATTATAAAGAATCTTTCTTACCTCTTGAATCTGTTTATACATATCTTGAGAATGATTTCTATCTGTATTATTCTTTTCTTTAAAAGTTGAGAAGCTTTCACCTGAGCTAAAAAGAACTCTCAAATATTTTTTCTCATATTCTTTAAGGTTACCTCTATCTTTATCTGTTTTAGTAAGGACATATTCACTACCACTTGATGAAAGAATTAATTTAATAAGCATAAATACAATAATAATTCCAGACAAAAGAACATAACTTAATGAAAGTTTACTTATTAAATCTTTTAATTCAAAAAAGAAAATTGGAATAACAATTAAATATATTAAAAAACCATTACCATTCATTATTTTTTCTTTTATGGAATACTTTTCTTCTTTAATTGTAAGATATCCTCTATAAGCTAAATCAATAATAGTAGCCGGCAGTGCTTTATCAGAAATCCTCTCTTTAAGAATTATTTCTGCCATTGCAGGAGGAAGATTTTCTGGAGGTTCAAATTGTGTAATAATAGTCATCTTATTCATTGGTCTTTTCTCCCTTACATACCAATAAATTAAACTTCCTAATCCTGTTAGTAATATTAAAAGAATAGAATAAATTGAATTCCTGTAAATACTCATAAAATCAAGCCAATAAGCATTTTTATCAATCATCCCTTTTTGCCAACCTGGTGCAATAGTAAAATCTCCACCTGGTTCTATAGAATTTGCATAAAATACAAAAGTCCTATTATCTACTTTTTCTTTTCCAAAATATCCTTTTGAGTTTGATAAATATGATGAAAAAAGTTCATCTATCTTTATGTCTTCAGGCAAGATGACAATAGCATCAATACGATCAATCGGTACAGTAAAATCAGTGACTAAGTTATAATATAATTCATCATGATCTTTATAAAAACCAATCGCTCCATGTAATTTATATTTCAAAATCCAAGAATGTATACTATCCTTCTCATTAAAATACCATTCAATATTTTTCGAACCATTTTGTTGAAATACAGTATAATAACCCCAGTTATTTGAATTAGTTTTTTCTAATCTGGAAGATGTATAATTTAAGGGAATATTCGTATTTCCATCTATGACCTGTATGTCTGTTATATCATCTATCTTATTTAGTAAAAGCGAACGCCAACCCAAATGATACTCTCCATTAAATTTAAAAGTTTCTTTTTCTATCACATCTACGGTAGAATCTTTATTTATATCTATATAAAAATTAATTGATGGGTAAGAATATGATTTTACCAAAATATCATTATTAACATTTTCCGCTGATACTTTAAATGAAAAAATTAAAGCTACAAATAAAACAACAAAAAATATTTGTTGTTTTATTCTACTTTTTATAGATAAAAAATTCATTTTTTATTCAATAATTATTGGAATTAAAATACTTTTATCATTTTCTGGTAATCCAGATGCATTATTATTGTGAATTTCAAAATAAGCTGGACCCTTTTTTATATCTGTAAAATCGATAGTTCCTTCAAAATTTACAGGATTTGATGTAGCCCACTCATCATTAGATATAACATTACTCTTTTTTAGTATATCTTTATTTGAATCTAATATATTTATATTCATACTCCCTTCAAAGAAGTAACCGCCTTTTACAGTACCCTTATATGAAGTCATGCCTTTTACTTTTGAATTTGGCAATAATGAAAAGATAATTAAATCATCTTTATCCCCAATAATTTGTAGTTTATTTTTTATGTTAGGTATGGTTTTATTTGCCATGACTATATTGCTCTTATTTTTTAAATTCAGTAAATATGTTTCTTGATTCCTATACATGAATCGTAAGGCTATAACCATTAGGATAATTAGAACAAATAAAAGAATTGTATTTAATGTTGAGCTATAAAATTCTGAACCAAAGTATTTATTTTTCATAATTAGAATTTTACTTCTACTGGATTCTTCTCTACACTATCTTGTTCAAGTTCAAAGAATTCTAGAACTTTAAAATTAAACATTCCTGCTATTATATTTCCTGGAAACATCTGGACATCTGTGTTAAAGTCACGAACATTACCATTATAAAATCTTCGTGAAGCCATAATTTTATTTTCTGTATCTGAAAGCTCTTTCTGAAGTTCTATAAAATTAGTATTCGCTTTTAACCCTGGATAAGCCTCTGAAATAGCAAAAAGTGACTTAAGCGTACCAGTTAATGCATTCTCTGCTTCCCCTTTTTCAGCAAGTGTACCTGCCTGCATAGCTTTCGAACGAGCTTCAGTGACTTTCTCAAAAGTTCCTGCTTCATGAGCAGCATATCCTTTAACTGTATTTACAAGATTAGGAATTAGATCATAGCGACGCTTAAGCTGAACATCAATATCTGCCCATGCTTCTTGTGTACGAGTTCTAAGAGTTATAAAACCATTATATTTAATTACTAAGAATAAAACGACGACAACTACTATAGCTATAACAATATATAAAATTGACATATGATTTTGTTAATATATCGCACAATTAATTAAATGCAATATTTGTAATATTAATTAATAAACTAACTTCCTTCGTTTATTATAGCATAAATGCCTCACCAAGAATAGTTATGAGAGGCATTTATGTTAAACTAAAATAGTTCAGTTTAACTTATCTTTTCAGACCAATTCTTTACGAATACAAGCATAGGGCTTGCAAGGAATATAGATGAGTAAGTACCAAAAAACATTCCGGCAGTAAGCATTAAGGCAAATACTTTTGTACTTTTAGGACCAAAAAATACTAGAGCAAGTAATGCTATTATAACTGTAGAAGAAGTGGCGATTGAACGGGCAAAAACTTGATTCAAGCTTTTGCCAACAGTTTCATCAAAAGTTTTAAAATGACCTATACGAATATTCTCACGGATACGATCAAATACAACAATTGTGTCAGAAACAGAAAGTCCTAAAATTGTAAGTACTGCCACGACAAAGAGTGTATCTACTTCCACACCAGATATATGACTTAATACAGCGAATACTCCTACTGGAATGATAATATCATGAATCAAAGAAACTATCGCAATTAAACCATATTTCCATGATGAAACTGGTTTTGAAACTTTCCTAAATGAAAATGCTATCCAGAAAATAATACCAAGTGATACAAGAATAAATGAAATCAATGATTTACGGACAAGTTCTGCCCCCACTGATGGACCAATAGAAGTAAAACTTTTCTCAACTACATCTTTACCAAGCACTCCTATAATTTCTTTGTGTTCTTTGTCTGTAACATCACGAGTTTTAATACTAAAACCTTTCTCACCTATAGGCTGTATCAATGCTTGCCCTATAGATAAAGTTTTCAAACTTGATTCTACCACTGTCTGTTCTGGACGAGCATTTGTATACTCTACTTCAGTAAGAGACCCACCTTTGAAATCAATACCCATATTCAAACCGAAGTATGAAATAGCACCAATAGACAATACAACTAATGCAACTGAAATTAAAACGAATATTTTTTTGTATTTAATTATGAACATATAATTTATGATTAAGCGTAATCACCTACTGGGGTAAAATTATGCTTTGTTTAATTTTTGAGATTTAGCACTACTAAAACCCGACCCGAATAAAAAGTTTGTAAATCCGTTTGTTTTTTTAATATTAAGAGTATAAAGGAATATTCTTGTGATAGATATAGCTGAAATCATAGAAATGATAACACCAATTAAGAATACTAAAGCAAATCCTTTTATGAGTGTCGTCCCAAACCAGTAAAGTATGATAGCTGTAATTATACTTGATATATTTGAATCACGTACAGAAAGCCATGCTCGTTTGAAACCATTATGCATAGAATCTGTGACTCCACCTCCACCTCTTAATTCTTCTTTAATACGTTCAAAAATAAGAACATTCGCATCCACTGCAATACCTATAGAAATAATAAATCCGGCAATACCTGCTGCTGTCAAAGTTACAGGAAGTAATTTAAAGATTGAAAGCATAATAACTACATACATAGATAATGCAATAGTTGCTATAAGCCCTGGAAGTCTATACCAAATAATTAAAAATATAGCGATTGCTATAAATCCAATGAGAGCAGCTTTAACTCCTGCTGTTGTAGCTTGAGTACCAAGTGATGGACCAATAGTCTGAGTTGAGATAAGTTCTATAGCAACCGGCAGTGCACCAGAATTTAAACGTCCAACTAAAGTCTTAGCTTCTTGTGGTTTAAAATTTCCTGAAATTACAGCCTTACCCCCAGTAATAGCTTCATTAACCGTAGGAATAGAAATAGGTGCTCCATCCAAAAAAATAGCAACGGTTTTCCCCACATTCTCTTTCGTAATTTTTTCAAATAAAGCTGAACCTTCTGGATTGAATTGCAAAGATACTACAGGCTCACCTGTCGTTTGATTAAAATCAAGAATTGCTTTATCTAAAAAACGACCAGTAAGTTCAGTTTTAATATATTTACTTGCATATGGATCAAGAGTTACATTTCCATTCTTATCAACTGTTGCTTGTTGAGGAGCATCTTTTACTGGGTTCTCTGTTCTAAAATCAAGCATGGGTGTTTCACCTATCATTTCTATCGCTTTAGATACATCTGTGACACCAGGAAGATCTACAATAAGTCTTTGTTCTCCTTGATTTGAAAAACCACCATCTTGAACTTGTATTGAGGGTTCCGAAACTCCAAAAATATTCACACGTCTTTCTATGACATCACGAAGTGAATTCATTGATTCGGGTACTTGCGTAGAACTTAATGAAGAAACATCTGCACGATACACCAAGTGAGAACCACCAGAAAGATCAAGACCAAGTTTGAATGGGAATTTTGCTAAACCTTTTTGAGATTCCTTCTTTTCAGCTGTTGAATTTTTAACAACTAAATTTCTATGATTAATTTCTGATTTATAAACAAAAAAACCTATACCGACACCCAATAATAAAATAAGTAATGCTGTAATTCTTGTTTTCCACATAATAGGCCTATTTTATAGCCTTTTTGTTAAAATAGCAAGCACATAATCAAGTATAGAATTAATGAATTTACCTTTAAAAATATAACAAAAAATGATAGAAAATGTTAATCCTATAATATAACCAAATAATATATCGATTGGGAAGTGAACCCCTGAAGCTATTCTAGCTAAACCTATGAAAATAGCCCCCATAATAAGATATGATCCTAATCTTTTATTAATCAAATAGACAGAAACTGCTAGTGCCATAAAGAAAGTTGCATGTCCTGATGGGAATGAATCCATACCTCCATGAATAAATAATGGTACCAAGCTATTAAACACCATAAAGGGTCGAGGGGAAGCTATTATTGACTTTAAAAAAGTTGTAAAAACCCAAGCGATAGATGCAGAAGAAAAAACGAGAATTAAATTTTTAAATCTATCTTCTAGATTTAACTTTAAAGAAAAGTTCTTAAAAGACATAAATCCATTTGTATAAAATAATAAAAATATACAAGAAATTAATATCAAAATATTCCCTAAGATATTTGCACAAAAAACTATCACCCAATCTAAAAATACTGATTGATGAGCTAAATTATATAAACTAAAAAATATTGTATTATTCATTTTAAATTTTTGATAATTATTAATTACACTATATACCAAGAAATTCATTTCTCATATCATCTTTATGTGCTACTCTACTATACCTATTCATTCCCATAAGAATTCCTAAGCCGATAAACTCAGTTAATAAGTGCGAACCACCATAACTCATAAATGGTAAAGTAATTCCAGTCACAGGCATTATACCAATATTCATACCTATATTTACCATAAAATGACTTACCAGATAAATTGAAAATCCAAGACCATAAAGTATTTCAAAATTAGTTGATCCTAATAAAGATATATGTAATATTCGCCAAATAATAAGTCCAAATAATAATAATAGTATCATTGCTCCAATAAAACCCCACTCTTCTACAAAAGCTGCAAAGATAAAATCTGTCTGGTATTCGGGTAAAAACTTTAATCTTGATTGAGTACCAAAACCTACTCCCTTCCCTACTAATTGTCCAGAACCTACAGCAATAGTAGATTGATATACATTATATCCTGTTTTATGTATATCCGTCATTGGTCTTATAAAATTTATAATTCTATTTTTTTGATATGGTTGAAAAACAAAAGACCAAAGACATATAAATACTATAATACCTATACCTGCAATAATTAAAAAATATTTACGTGAAATACCAGAGACTAAAGTCATACCAATCCAAATAAAAAATATTATAATAGCACTTCCAAAATCAGGTTGTAAAAAAACTAATAAGAAAGGAATAAAAGCATAAATACCAGAAATAAATATATGCTTAAAATTATCTATCTCTACATGACGTCGAGAAAAATATTTCGCCAGCATAAGTATTACTACCAACTTCATCATATCTGAAGGCTGAAAAGAAAAACCACCAAGAGAAAACCAACTCTGTGCCCCATTTGAAATATGACCAAATATAAATAAAAGTAATAATAAAGATGAAAAAATACCAAATATAATAACTAATACATCGGTTCTTTTTAAAAATCTAAAATCAATATATGATAATATAAAAAAAACAACAAAAGAAACACCTATCCAGATCAACTGATGAGAGAAATATGGAGAACTCTCAGTAAAAGATTTCATGGTTATGAGTCCTGCAGATAATACGGGCAATAGAAAAATAACTAAAAACCAATCTATCCCCAAATAACGTAATTTCATAAAACTAAAATGAAAACTTAAATGGATTAATCTCAACTAGAACATCTTTAATAAACGGCTCACTGGTGAATGCTTCAGGCCATGTAAAATACACAAGAGTCTTATCATTACTAGCCAAACCATCTTTTACTGTTTTTGAAGCATTTATAGCATTATGATTTTCATCATATAATATAGCTATGACTTCAAAAGAAGGTAGATCATATATTGATTCATTCTTTATTCTTGCTGATAAATTTGGACTTTTTCTATCTTCACCTAGAGTAATATTATCAACAAATAAAGCCAGGTTATTTAGATTTGCATCTTTTTTAACCCAATTTAATTGTCCAACGAATTGAAAAGTAATATTCTTTAATTTTGCTTCACCAGAGTTAAAGCTAGGCTCAAAAATTACAAACTGTTTATTTGGAGGTATATAACTACTACCTTGTCTATGCCCTATAAGTCGATTATTTATATCGTACATTCTAAATTCATAAGATACATTCTCAACACCTGAATTTTTATTCTGATTTTCTATAAAAGCTACTAAATTATAATTATTACCCAAAACTGGAAATGCCCTACTCCAGAGAATTACTGGATCAGAAACATTTTCTTTACACATAATTTGGCAAGATCCTCCACAATCTATACCTATTTCAGTACCATTTTTTTTATTATCAAAACAAGTTGGTTTTTTAAAAATTACAGGATACAAAAAAATAAAAAGAATAATTATAATAAATCCAAAAAGTCCACTTAAGTATTGAAATTGTCTTTTTGTTGCCCAAGTCATAAACATAGTATAACAAAAAACTACTTTAATATAAAGTAGTTTTTTGTTTATTTAGTTGAATTCTTTGTTCTGGTGTGAAGTCGGGATGGGACCCGACTGCAAGGTCGGAAGCTGATGAGCCGAGACGAGGTCGCGAACTTTTTCAACAGAAAAAGATTTGTGACTAACTTCCGAGTTCTACTATTATAAAATAGGACCTAAAGCACTATCTACAGATTTTTATTACTCCATTTTTTGTCTAATTCATCATAAACAATTTTAATACTAGTTTTTCCTTCACCAAATTGTTTTTTCTCATTGTCGTACTTTTCATTGTATATATCCCATTCTTTTTGAATTTTAGGATGAGTTTTAAAATAATTTAAAAAATTTTCTTGTGCCTTTAAAATATCAATTTAGTCATATAGGATCTTGGCGTGTGCAAAAATATACATACGATAAGGAACATTAATAATATTAAATCTTAATTTTTCTTTAGAATACTTACTAAAACCAATCTTAATACCATCTACAAAACCAGTAGTAAACTCATATTCCTTATCAAATTTTCTATAAACAATATATAAATCAATATCCGAATCTTTATGAAATGTTCCTTTTGATACACTGCCAAAAACCAAAAGACCTAGTACATTTTGATCTTTCATGAATTCATTTTTAATTTTTTCTAAAACATTTAAATGATTCATATAATTGAGGGTTTTTCTTGATATTTGTATGTTTAAGTATAGCAAAAATACCTCGCATGAGCGAGATATTTTTTAGTTGAATTCTTTGTTCTGGCGACAACCTACTTTCCCCATAAAGAGTATCATCGGTGCAGATGAGCTTAACTTCCGAGTTCGGAATGTAATCGGGTGTGACCCCATTGCCAAATCACCAGAACAAAAAATTTAACTTATGTAATTATAAAAAACATTCAAGATATATTCTTGCGGAATTTTTACGAAGTAAAAATTCCACACATAATATCTGAAAACTGAATGCTGACAAGAACACTCGCCTTTTCGACGAGTCGCCGATAAGGCGACAACAACAATATGATTTTCACATTTCCTAATAGGAATCGAACGATTAGTACACCTTGGCTAAAGACATTACTGTCTGTACACCTAGTGCCTATCAACCTAATCATCTCTTAGGTTTCTCAAACGATTCCTCATCTTGAAGCTGGCTTCCCTCTTAGATGCTTTCAGAGGTTATCCATTCCCGACATAGCTACCGGGCAGTCCACTTGGCAGTAGAGCCCGCACACCAGAGGTCAGTTCACTCCGGTCCTCTCGTACTAGGAGCAAATCTTCTCAAGAATCAACGCCTGCAGTAGATAGGAGACCAACCTGTCTCACGCATCTATATTTTACTTCTCTCATTATCGCGTTTCAATAATAACGATCGAACCACAATTACTTGTGGAATTGGACTATAACTTTCATTCATGATTGAAACTTATTCTTCGTGATTAAACTCAGAATCTCCGCTTCGCTACGAACTATTTCACATTTAGTCTCTACGGGCACTTTCGTTTCCCTCGGTATTATCCTCTCTTTCAAGTAGGACTTCACCGATATAAGTGAAATTCTTACTACAATTAATGTAGTACCGCCGTGAGTGCACCACAGTGCACACGGTTTTTTCTGCGCCTCTTCGGCGAGAAATATCTCAGATTAAAACATTGAAAGAAATATCGTATATTTCTTTACTTTCCTCGACGGTTCAAACTGTTAAAAAATTAATCGTAATTAATTCCTTAACGGTTTGAACCCAGCTCGCGTACCTTTTTAATTAGCGAACAGCTAAACCCTTGGCAGCTTCTCCACCACCAGGATAAGGTGAGCCGACATCGAGGTGCCGAACTCCGCCGTCGATATGAACTCTTAGGCGGAACTAGCCTGTTATCCCTAGAGTAGCTTTTATCCGTTAATCTTCATCCGCATCTAATGCGAAATGTCGGTTCACTATGTTCTACTTTCGTATCTGCTCGACAAGTACGTCTTACAGTTAAGCTAGCTTGTGCCATTACACTATCGGCACGATTTCCATTCGCGCCTAGCTAACCTTAATAAACTCCTCCGTTACTCTTTAGGAGGATACCGCCCCAGTAAAACTACCCACCAGATACTGTTTCTCTAAGTTTTTGCCTTAGAGATTAGAGCATGCAATCACAAAGAATGGTATTTCACTGACGAGTAGATCACAACCGAAATCGTGACCATCAAACCTCTCCCATCTATGCTACGCAAAGTAATCGCATACTCAATATCAAGCTGCAGTAAAGCTTCTAGGGTCTTTTCGTCTATCTGCAGGTAACCGGCATCTTCACCGGTATTGTATTTTCACCGAGCAGGTCTTCGAGACAGTTCTCCAGTCATTACACCATTCGTGCGCGTCGGAACTTACCCGACAAGGTACTTCGCTACCTTAGGACCGTTATAGTTACGGCCGACATTCACCAGGGCTTATATCAGCCAGCAATACATCTTGCGACATATCACCACCGATATTTGACCTTCTGGCATTGGTCAGGTGTCACCCCCTATACATCCTCTTGCGAGTTCGCAGGGAGCTGTGTTTTTGATAAACAGTTGCCGGAGATACTTTCGCTGCGGCCACTTTAATAAATTAAAATGGCAAGCCTTATTCCAAAGTTACGGCTGCTTTTTTGCCGAGTTCCTTGAAGACCTCTCACTCGTTCGCCTTGGTCTACTCGACCTGATCACCTGTGTCGGTTTGCGGTACGGATTCTATTATATTAACCTTAGATACTTTTCTTGGAAGCGTGCTTTATAAAATCTATGGAGACGAATCCCCACATTTATGCTTTGCTTGGATGTTACTTTTACGTCAGCTTCCGGATTTTCCTGGAAACCATCCTTACGAACATACTCAAATCCAATAATGAGCTTTATATACTACACTCCGTCCTATCATCGGATATAACAGAAGTCAGGGAATATTAACCCTGTGCCCATCGGATGCGGCTTTCGCCATCTCCTTAGGACCGACTAACCCTGGGTTGATCACCATTGCCCAGGAAACCTTGATCTTTCGGCGGGAAGGGATCTCACCTTCCTTGCGGTTACTTGTGCCAACATTCTTACTTCCACACGCTCCACCATGGGTCACCCCTTTGGCTTCGATGCTGAGTGGAATACTCTCCTACCGCTCCCAATTTTAAAAAAATGGAAGCCCTCAATTTCGGTACTACGCTTAGCCCCGATTATTTTCGGTGCGAAATCTCTTAGTGAGTGAGCTGTTACGCTTTCTTTAAATGATGGCTGCTTCTAAGCCAACATCCTCACTGTCAGAGAAATTTCACCTCCTTGATATGCACTTAGCGTAGATTTAGGGACCTTAATTAGAGATCTGGGCTGTTTCCCTTTTGGCTGATGGAGCTTCGCCCCCATAGCCTAACTGCTGAGTTTTTAATTCTTGGTATTCGGAGTTTGATAGATGTCGCGAGATTGCTCCCTGTCGAAATCTTCCAGTGCTCTACCCCCAAGAGGAACACTCAACGCTAGCCCTAAAGCTATTTCGGAGAGAACCAGCTATTACCAGGTTCGATTAGCTTTTCACTCCTTACCACAAGTCATCCGAGACTATTGCACGGGTCACCGGTTCGGACCTCCATCTATCTTTCGACAAACTTCATCCTGCTCATGGCAAGCTCACCTGGCTTCGGGTCTTATTTATACTACATTAATTTTTCGCGCTATTAACACTCGGTTTCCCTAAGGCTCCACTGTTCTAACAGCTTAGCCTGCAGCATAAATAAACTCGTTGGCTCATTCTTCAATAGGCACGCCGTGACGGATCGTATAAATACGTCCGCTCCGACTCCTTGTAAGTATATGGTTTCAGGTCTATTTCACTCCCCTCATCGGGGTTCTTTTCACCTTTCCCTCACGGTACTAGTTCACTATCGATCTAAAAAAGTATTTAGCCTTACCAGTTAGTTCTGGTGGATTCGCTCAAGCTATTCGTGTCTTGAGTTACTCAAGAATGACAATAAAGAAGATGTGAAATTTTCGATCACCGGGCTATCACCGTCTGTGGCACTCCTTTCCAGAAGTTTAATCTAACAACACATTTTGTAACTTCTCTAGATTGCTCTACATTGTCACCTTACAACCCCGTAAATATTACTATAAACGGTTTGGGCTCTTTCCTTTTCGCTCGCCGCTACTCAGAAAATAAATATTTTTCTCTTTTCCTCAAGGTACTGAAATGTTTTACTTCCCTTGGTATGCTCCTTTACATCAAGTGCAAAGGTCTCTGAGGTATACTCAGAGGGGTTTCCCCATTCAGAAACTTCCGGATCAAAGGTTGCTAGGCACCTCCCCGAAACATGTCGCCGCCATGCCGCGTCTTTCATCGCCTTTTTTAGTCTAGGCATCCGCCATATACTCTTAATTTCCTATTAGGAAATCTGAAAACCATCGTATCTGAACATATAGATCAAACATGATGAGATGTAAGCATTCTCTGGAACCGCTTCCTTCTATGCTTATACATCTTTAATTATTGTTGTGTTCTGTTTCCGACTCGATTCAAAAGACCCTCTAAAATAAAGGATAACAGTGAGTCGGAACAGCATTCAGTTTTCAAATATCATGTTCAATGTCTCTAAATAAAAAACCGCCTTCTGGGCGGACAAAGCGAAACCAATTGGTCTTACTTTACCGCTTTTCTTGGTGATTTTTATTCATTAACATCGTGATTTGAATAGTATACGAAAGTAAAAATAAAGTCAAGCTTTTTACTTGGGGAAAAAGTTCAAACTATTAATAATTATTAATAACTGATTATTTTCTTTATTTTAAAGGTGATTTTATAAAATATTTATATAATTCTTGTAAAATATAAATATAAAAACCCTGTAATTTTTCATACAAGGTTTTTATATTTTAAATTAAATCTTAAATAAACCTACTTAGAAGATATATCTTTTGAAATACTCTCTATGGTACGTGCTGCTGCTTCTTTGCCTCCAAGACCGAAAGCAAGACCTCCTGCTAAAGCAAGCATAACAATAATACCCATAAATAGAACTTGCATAAAGTAAGTAGCAATACCTAGTTCTGACAAAGCAATGATAAATGCAAATCCCCAAATAGCATATTTCGTAATAATACCAAGCATATTTGCTGAAGAAATATCTGCTGCCTTAGATGAAACAACAACAAGCTTTTGCATAGCATCTGCGATAATGTTTGCAATAATTAATACGATAGCAGCGATAACTACTTTTGGTATATAAAGCAAAACTGCTGTACGTAAGAATTCATTTACTTGTGTAAGACCAATAATCTGCAAAGATGCCATTAAAAATACAATTATGATAAACCACTTTACAATAATACCTAAAAATTTACCGATGCTTAGCTTAACACCAATACGAGACATCATTTCTTCCAAACCTGCACTTTCAAAAAGCTTATCTAATTTGAGTGTAGCAATAACTTGAGATATAGCCTTACCAACTAATGAACCTATGACCCAACCTATAATGAATAAAACTATTGCTAACAATAAATTAGGTACGAAGTTTATAAAACCATACCAAAGTCCTAATAGAGAATCACTGAACGCTAAACTTAAATTTTGCATAAATGTCATAATTTATAAAAATATTAAAAAAATAATAAGGTACTTATAAAGTTCGACCTTTGAAAGTACCTTATTATTATATCACAATTTTTTATTTTTTAGATATATATGTGGATAACTGTCCACTATCTATAAGTTTTTCGTGTGGCAAATCTATAATATCACAAACAAGCTTATCATACATATCAATACGATATTTAAACTCATCAGATTCTAAAACTACGTAGTCAAGCTCTTTACCTACTTCCGATTCAAGACCTTTTATTATTTGCTGAATAACATTCTTCTTAAGCTTATCACCTACTATTAGTATATCTACTCTACTTTTTTCACTCCCTATAAATATCCCAGAGACGATCATAAGCTTTACTTTACCTATCTGTTTGAATCGTGCAGGTAAATCTTCTCGAAGTAATAGTGATGGATCAACGAGTAAATCACGGATAGAATCAATATAAGGAAAAGTTGGATCTAACTGCCAAGCTGGTACTTTCTTTTTCGCACCACGAGATCCTTCATGCGTAACAAACTTCTGCTTTACAAAACCCATAGCACAAAGTGCATTTACTTCTTTACGGCAATTTACTTTTGTAACTCTACTTCTACTAACTACATCTTCCACCTCAAACAAACTATTATTATTTAATAAAAATAAACGCATTATCTTTACTCTCGCTTGACCCCCAAAAAGTTTTGCTAGTGTTTCCATACGGCTCATTATACGCCAAGAAGTAAATCCTTTCAAGTTTATATACAAAAGTGCCCCGAAGCAAAGCTTCGGGGCACTTTTTACGTATATTACTTCAATGTAACCTTGTCGCAGATAATTTCCTGCTGGAAATTTCTGCGACCCCGCCTCCCTCCGTCGAGGTCCGGCTCTAAAGTAACTCTATTTAAGAGTTACTTTAGCTCCGGCTGCTTCTAGTTTCTTTTTGAAATCTTCTGCATCTTCTTTCTTCATTCCATCTTTAAGAACTGAAGGAGCACCATCTACTAAATCTTTAGCTTCTTTAAGTCCAAGAGCTAACACTTCTTTAACAACTTTCATAACAGCAATCTTTTGCTCTCCAGCACCAGTAAGCTCTACTGTGAATGTACTCTTCTCTTCTACTGCTTCAGTTGCAACTGCAGGACCAGCGGATGCTGCTGCTTGAGCTGAAACTCCAAACTTAGCTTCTAATACTTTTACTAATTCGTGCAAATCAAGAACTGACATCTCTTCAACTTTTGAAACGATATCTTTGAATTTTGCAGGAACTTCTACTTTTGTTTCTTCCATAAAATTTCTTTGGCTTGCCATAGCTTTACACGTAGGCAGCTTAAATTAAATAATTAATAATTTATAAATACTAACTAAACCTTAGCTTGTGCAATTTGATCAAGCACTAAATCAAATTTGTAAATTTGATCGTGCGACCAAATTGTTTTTAGAAAGCTTAGGCTTTCTGTTCTGCAATTTGGTTTAGCACAACTGCAAAACGCTGAATTGGTGAATTGATGATATTGACGAACATTCCACGCAAAGTCTGAAGTGGAGGTATTGTCGCAATTCCGATCATTTCTTCGGCAGTCATATAACGACCTTCGAATACTCCTCCGACTATTGCTACATTATCTTTATGTCCTTTTTGAAAATTAAAGATTCCACGTGAACTTGCAAGTAAATCAGTACTGTATGCAACTGCTATCTGTCCTGGTATCTCTGGAGCAATTCCTGTAATACCGAATGAACCTAAAGCACGTTTTAGTAAAGTTTTCTTTGCTACTACATACCCTACATCTTCTGTCTGTAAACTACGACGTAAAGTATTGTTGTCAGCTACTGTTAATTTATCAAATTTCACAAAAACAACAGATTTTGCATTTTTAAGTGCATTCTCTAAACCAGCCACAAGTTCTTTCTTTTTCTCTAATGTAATTGGCATATTGTTTTCTTTATTAAACTGAAAGCTTAATAAAGTATTTTGTTAAAAATAAAAGGCCCTCTAATGGGCCGTTTGCGTAGACAATTCCAAATTAATAGAATTGTTTTCGACCTCCATAGGCTATACAAAGCTGGTGCTTTGTCGCCCGTCCAAACTACTGTTTGGATTAGGGACTTATTAAGGCTCGAGAGCCACCTATTTCTACGGCTACAAAACTATATTAGCAAATAATCCTATTTTGTCAACTTAGTATTAGTTTTTGCTGTATCATTTGTATTTGTTTTCATTGAGTCAATTATGACCAATGAAACAAGCCCAAGTAATATAACCCCTGTAAACGCTAATATAACCTTAATCGAATTTTTGTTAATCATACCTACATTATATCATAAGATTAAGATAATTAAAAAAAGTTATTACTATTAATATATAATTAAATATAGTATTATATATACTATGCAAAATGAGTTAATAAACAATAATAATAATCAAATACCCCCTAATATCCCTTTGGTAGCTAATAATATAGAAAAGAAAAAAGACTGGTTAATGATAATAGTAATACCTTTAATAATAATTCTAATAGCTATAATTTTTAATGATTCATTATTTATTACTTTTTCTGCTATTATAAGTTTACCAGTTATAATTATTTATCTTTTATCACGTAATACATACAGGGGGGTCTCATCTTCTGGTATTAGTAAGCGTTCTACATTTTATTCACTAATATTTCTTTTAGATATAATTATTTTTATAGTTATACCTCCTCTACTTTTTAGAAATCACAACAATGGATTAGATTTTACTGGATTATATGAAATGATAGCTCTTATCTTTTTCATTATAATATTTACTATCACAAGTATTATTTTCTATGAAACTCGTATTAAAAAATACAATAAATAAGTAATATATGTTATTTTTTTGTTTTGTAATACAAGGCGGAAATTATAGTTACAAGCACAGATAAAATTGTATATACAATACCTAAAAAGAAAATCATAAATGTACGATCAGTACAGATAAGTATACCGCAAGCTACAGGGTCTACTTTTGTTACGAATATTCCTACTAGCATAAGTGGTATAGCAACAACTGCATACTTCTTCCAGATATTAAATACCTTTTCAGAAAAAATAACTAAAAATAATAATGAGGCAGAAATAAAAAGAGGAGTAGCGACAAATGTTGAATTTAATTGCTTAAAAAATATAGTGCTACAAGAATAACTACTACTATGATTACACCCTATTATGTATAGAGCATAAAGATACGACAAACCAGATATTATTAATAAGGTAATAATTAAAATAAAAATTTTTTTTCTATAATTCATATATTTATACAAGCTTAAAAATAAATTTAATACATATTAATAATACCACAAAAGCTACAATAATTAATAATTTTATTTTAAATTTTTCTGTATTTAAATCATCACTAGAATTCAAAGCTGAAGCAGAAAGATCACTACCACTTTTTACTTCTGTATTTTTTATATCTCTATCTGAGGTCTTACTTATATATTTTAAATTATTAATTATATTTTCTTTTATTTCTTTATTTACAATTTTATTTTTTACTGTCTCTATATTTTTCTCAATTATATTTTTATTACTTTCAAGTGTATCAGATTTACTGATATTCACTCTATATGAACCACTTGATCTAGATTGAGAAGTATTTATACTACCATCGACTAATGATAAATCTATAGGTGCAAGATTTGACTCATATACCCCATCTCTATCTTTATCTATCTTTATATTTGTCGCAAGTAAATTATCTTTTAATTCTACTTCCCCATTGAACAGAGAGCTTACTGGTATATCCTTCCATACCACCGAAACACTTGGTATATCATTCACTATTTGCTGTTGCTCTAAAGTAAAGATACCATCTGAAACTCCTTTTAATTTTAAAGTATAATTACCATTTGTCGGTACAACTATATACTTATCTTCCAGTATCTCCATATACATACTATTCGGTATACTTTCTTCAATATTCTCTATATCACTATTACTTCCTTCTACCACTCCTGTATGTAAATTATTCTCATCATATATATCTATATCTACTGGTGAACGCATTTTTATAATTGTATAGTTTACAGGTGAAGGAGTACTCTTTGTTATATATTTTGGCAGACTAATATCCCTTTTTAAAATATTATTTAGAAGTTCATATACATATGAAACTTCAAATATATTAGAATGATCATTTCCAGAATAAAATAATTTACCTTCAGAATTATCTATATTATATTTTTCTAAATTCAAATAATATTTCTCCCCTTCTCCAAATAAGGCACTTCCACTCACTACTGTCCCATCTCCTCCAGAAGTAATACCGACGTCTGAGCTTAAGACAGATTTCTTTTTTGAACATAGTAAATTTGAAAAAAATATACACTTATTCTTCGACTGATAGTGCAGATCATAAGCAGTAGGAATCCCCCACCCTGCAACTTTATATACTTTAATATTTTCTGGTATAGCTAGATTGTCGATTGTATCATGCAAAAGCTTTGCTTTATCAAATACTTTTGAATTCAAAACTTTTGGGTTTACTAAGTCGTCATAACTCGACTGATCCCTTATACTATCTTTATCTAAAAGGAAATTCTCAAACTCACTATATGTATCGATAGCTTCTCCATACTTTGTTCGCCAATTATTCAGTTTATCTAGAGAGTCATCTAAGAATATTTTACTACCTTCCACTCCTGACCAATATTTACCTGATGGTACTAAACCATAAGCCCCAAGTAAATTCTGACCGAAATCTCTGGCTAATTTTCTACCTAAAAGTATATTATTAAACATTCCCTGATCGTAGCCATGCAAAAGTCCGAACGTTGCTTTTGGTGTACCCACTAAAGGTGGTGCAACTACCACCAGATTATCTATATAGTCCACTATATCGCTTTCCCCACTCTTCTTCATCTCTTCTAGTTTTGCTATTAGTGCTTTTACAACTAAGCCACCATTTGAATGAGTTACGATAGTCACTTTCCCACTATTTGAATTCTCTACTAGCTTCTCTAACTGATCAATAATATATGGGACTTCACCACTTTTTAATTCTTCTGTATAAGAAATATTACCATTGTTTTCTTTCCCTCTGTTTACAATATCAAGTGGAGAAAAACGCCAATCATAAGCGACGGGCTTCCACTCATTTATCTCTCCTCTTGAAACCATATTATCTAGTTCACCAGCAAATGATTTATAAAAATTAACAGTTTTAATACCAAAAACTGTTGCTTCTTTTATTATGTCTCTAGTGTATATTCCTTTATCTATACTTTCGCCATTTTCATCCATATATATACTAGACACTTTACTAAGGACTCCTCCCGGTTCCCAAAGTTTATTCTCAAAACTCGTTCCTAATTTTTCATCACCCACCATTTTATACAACCGACTAGCCTCAAAACCAGGAATAAACATAATACTAGGTAAACCTGTTTTTTCTTTTAATGGATCTACTTTTAAATATGGATTATAAAGTATATGGTCTGAGATACTATCTCCTTTGCCAAGTGGATTTGAAATATGAGTAGGACCAACTTTATCCCCCCAGAAATTGGATGTAAAATCAAGATCATATACTGAGAATGTATTAACCCCAAAATTATTATCATGAATACTATTCCTGTGTGCAGTAAAGTAATTGGTATTAAAGATAAAAAATGCATTTTCATTCAGAGTTACTTCACTATTAGTTATCTTTAGTGTGTCTTGTTTTGTATTATTAAAAGATATAATTCCACTATCGTTTGCACCTGAAATTTTCACTCCATTTATATCTGTCGATACTTCATTAAAAAGTACAATACCATTCCCACTACAATTTATACTTCCACCTTTTTGTTTCAAAGAATAATTATTAAATAAAGTTATCCCATCATTTGAGCATTCAATAATTGAATCTGTTATGTTCAGTACTGCATTATCAAAAGTTGTAATTTCTTTATGTTTCTCTTTATAATTACTACTAATATAACCAGTAAAACCATTCACCACATTTGTTACAGAAAAATTACTTATACTAAGAGAGCTATCGTCAAAAAAGGTAAAAGCATCTCCTTCTAGGGCATTAATAGAACCTCCTTTAATATCTACTTTACTCTGATCATAACCCGTCAGACCTTCCGCACAATCACTTATATTTAGATTATTGAATATAGTATTAGATGACTCAAGTGAGATCGTATTCTTTGCATATTTTATTATTATATTATTCAAAACAGAATCATTTGAAGATTGAAAGTCTATACCTCCCCAATCACCAGCATTTGGTTCATATACATCCACCATCTCACAAATCTCACTTCCTAAACCATTATTCTCTTCATCATAATTCTCATAATAGCAATCTTCATAATCATCGTCTGTACTACCACCCACGTCATCATAATTTGAAGTGAAGTATACAGGATCTGACTCAGTTCCATTCACAATAATTTTGCCAGAAATATAAAGAAAATTATTACTAGACCAACTTACATTTTCTGTAAATTTAACCACAACACCCGACTCTATAGTTAAAATTGCATCACTAGACACATATATAGAAGAATTTAAAATATATGGGCTCCCTTCTTTAGTCCAAGTAGTGTCTTCAACAATATCAGCATCTACATTTGTCTGTGCAGAAACTTTTGTAAATAAAAAACCGTAAACCAAAATAGTTACGGTCACAAATATAAATAATGAATACTTTTTACTATATATTCCAAATCTACATAGAGAAGAAATATTTACTTTTAACATGATAAAATTATATAATTTTCCAAAATATACTGTCAAAAAATACAGTGGATAACTCTTTACCCGAGAGGGTAAAGACCCTGAGGTACCAGTTGAAGGAGTCAAAGATCGTGAGAATAAAGACCTAAAGACGACAATCAAAAGATCAAAGTATTTTTCTTATTTATATATATCATGATCTCCTACAAAAAGTATTGCTACTTCATTTTGATATAAGTAATTTAATCTTTTAATAAACTAAAATAACAAGAAACATCTAAAAAAGCTTGACCCCCTTTAACCCTTAACTCCCCCATCGATAACAATAACTTTAGATATATTTTATATTATTTAACTAAATAATTTTGGGTTGAAAAAACATATTGATCAATAAAAATTTTCTTCATAGATTCTAAAGAATTTTTTCCATAAAAAACTAAAATCGATTCTCTATAATTATTCTCATCTACACTATCATATGATAATGGAGCACAATTTGAAACAAGAAGTATGGCATTACACAACAAGCGAGCTGTCCTCTTATTACCATCTTCAAAAGGCTGTATATATAAAATCCCTACAAGCAAAGTCAAAGCTTTACTATATAAGGATTCTTCATTTTATTTACTAACTTATAAATGGATTATAATGCTTCATTTATCTGGTATTTATTATCAAGAGGTTTATATTTTGTACCAATAATACCTACTAATCCTTTTCTGATACCTTTAGATACCCCTAAATCTTGGGTTAATAATTAATTTTCTTATTTAGATACAAAAAATCCCCCGAAGCCGAAGCTTGGGGAATTTTTTGTATCTATCAGTACACTTAAACCAAATACATCAAACTAAAGGTATTACTCTTATTGAGTGAATGAACCTGTTGTTGATGACTGGAATGCAGCGTAAGGAAGTGTTGAGAATGATGTAAGTCCTGATGCTGATGAAGTAGTATTAGCATTTACACTTAACAAGCCAAATCTGTATTGACCTGCTGGTGTACTTGCAGCTACTGTATCAGTTAGAGTTGCTTGTACTTCGATTACAGCTGGAACTCCATCAGTGATACGAATTAGACCATTTGAATCTACAACTCCGCCACTTATTAGATTTACTGATCCAGAAACATTAGCAAGTGGTACTTCTGTTGTTGCTGGGTAGAAATCTGAACCATTTTGAAGTGCTAGAGTAAATCCTTTTGCGCCTGTAACTGTAGGAAGCGCAGCTGAACCTGCTCCATTAACATATTCAACTGATCTTGGGATGTAGTAATCACTTCCTGTAGCTGAAACATTCAAACGATATGTTACTGATTGATCAGTAATATGATTGTCTGATTGTGCACGATTTGCTGTACCAAGAACTACTGATGTAACATTAGCTGATACACCTTGTGTTCTTAATGTCATAGCATCTCCTAGAGCTGAACCTACGCGATTTGTAGATGTCAAACCTATTTGATTCTGATTTATATCACGAATATCTGCATTATCAAAGTCAGCTGAAGATGTTCCTACAGATTCAAATTCAACTTTAACTGTTGAACCTGCTGCATAAGTAGAACCTGTCAAAGGCTTGATATTTGCTTTAACTGTAAAGTATACAGTTGCATCTTTTGCAATTGTGTACTTCATGTTTGAAGATGATCCAAATGTTACATACTCAGTGTTAGATGATCCTGTTGGTGAAACACTGTCAAGATTATTTGTACCATCTGACAAAGTTACAGAACTTACAACATTTGAAGTTGTTGCTCCTGATCCTGAAACTGTAATTTTAACAGGAAGAGTATTCAATTGTAAGTCTGAACCTTCTGCTTTAATACCAAATCTAGCAAGAACTTGGTCTTGTGTCATATTTGACACATCAACCTTTAGAACTTGTGATGTAGGACTTCCATTTAATGAAACACGAGCTTTCAAAGTTGAAGAACTTGAAAGTCTTTTTGCTGAGAATGTTTTAACAGACCCAACTACAGTACTTGTTCCAAGTGTTACTGTTCCATTTGTTGATGTCAAGATTGCTCCTGAAGCATCTGTAAATCTTACAGAGTTAGCAGTTATTGCCCAATTGTTTGTTGTTGCATCTCCTGTATCTATAACTGCATTAATAACTACATTGAAAGTTAATTGAGCCTTTGCTCCTGCCTTAACAACAAATCCTGTTAGAGGAATATTTGCTGTATAGATATTTGATGATTCTGTGAATGCTGAAGCTGCTACTGAACCTACTTTTGTAGTACCGTTCATAACTACTACTTCAGAAACATAACGATTTAACAATTTTGAAGATGTACCAGTATCAAAGTTCTTTAATGCTACACGTACTGATGTAAGTGAGATATCTGAACCTGCGTCTGCTTCAACTTCTGCTTGGTAAACAGTCTTTGTCTCTCCTTCATTTGCTGTTTGACCAGAATATGAAGAAAGATCACGGAAGTTTTTAATGTCTCCTGAAACTCCTGTCAATCCTGTAACTACAGGTGTTGTTGCTGTACATGCTGCACCAGTTGTTGAACTAAATGCTGCACCTGCTGCACATCCTGCTACTGTTGAAGTAGAAGCTACTGTACATGATGCACCTGTCAATGAATTGAACATTGCACCTGCTGGACATCCTGCTACTGTTGTTCCTGTTGTTCCTGTTGTTGTTCCTACTGATGCAGCTTCAAGAGCAGCACGAGTCATAGGACCAATCTTTCCATCAGCTGTAAGACCTTTCATTGTTTGAAAAGCTTTAACTGCTGCTACTGATTTTGCACCCATAGCACCGTCAACTGTAAGAGATGGTGAAGGAGTAACAACTGCATTTAATACAGTCTGTACATCTTTCTTCTCTTGCAATGTGTCGATTTGGTTTGGAAATGTGTAAGCAGCACCTGCTGTACTTGCTACAAACATTCCTAAAGCAAAAATCGCACCTGCGAATAATTTGTTTTTTAACATAATCTTTTAATTAATTTATACACTTTTATATTGATTTCGACTTATCCTCAAGCGCGACTAATAAAATAATAATACGCTGAGGAAAAAACCAATGTTGTGTACTTTAATGATTATTAATAACTAGTTACTAATTTTTAATACTAGTAACAGAATTAATAACCAATAATTTTTTACTAAACTTCTTTAGTAATGAATCTTTATACACTTCTCTCTATCAAAAAAGTTGTGGTAAAGAAACATAACCAAAGAATCGTAAACGAATTCCATAAACCATGATCTGCTTGTTTCATTTGATAAAGTATCCTTTTAGTGAATACTCTACAAATATAGACAAGCATATCTGCCTTGTCGACAGGGCCGATACACATTTAGAATTTTCAAAATTATCTTGCTAGTTTTCTATGCTATTTATCTTTCCCCTCTTAAAATTTCTCTCTATCAAAAAATATTAAGTGGTGTCAAAAAAATAAGTAAAGAAAATAAAAAGAAATTGAAGAATAAACTAAATGGATGACCAGAAAAAATTCAATTAGATAATTAAATATTAAGAATTAATAATGGGATAACTCACAAGATAAATCTTAGAGAAAACCAATTAAATCGAAATACACAACTATCGCTATAAAATGTTTGGTATTAACAATTCTATAGTATTAAATTTTCAATGATCTTACCTCGTTTGTATAGACTAAACCATACAAACAGAGATACTACATACTAGCATATAATGCATAAAATGCCAATACACTAATACATAGCAATATTATATAATGAGGGAAAATAATATGCAAGAAATATGTGGATAAGTTTGGTTTCTATCCAGTTATAATTTAATATTTTTTCTCTATATTTAATTAAATAAATTAGATATTATTTACAAGCATTATTAATATTTTAAATTTTTTAATATTTGATACACAAAAATGAAGATACTAGATAGAATTAACAATTAATTGATATCTAGACCATCTTTTTAAACCAGTCTTTTTAATTTGACCCTTAGATACTAAAGAGTTCAATTCACGTTGAATTGTCTTCTCTGAACAATTACTAAATGAATTTGAAATGTCCTTTATGGAAACATTCCTACCCTGCAACAATGCTAATATCTTATCTACCCTATCTTTTTTATCAGACACTGATGCTGAGCGAATACTCCCAATCATTTTATTATTCAGAGACAAATTTGTTTCTGAATTTATAAAGGACATATTATTATTTGTATTTACCTTTTTGTCTTTTATGTAATTTGGCTCATTAATACTTTTATTATATTGAGAATCATTTTCATCGACTGGCAAAGAAAACATTTTCTCATCAAGAGTAAATGTGAAGTGCTTATCTTTCTTTTGATGACTTTCAAGTTCACCTATAAGGATTAGAAATTCTTTCTTAAGTATAAGAGTATTCATCTCAGAAATAAAACCAATCGTATATGCAATCTCCACAAAAGAAAGTATCTCGTCAGCACGAGCAAGAGAGCTTGAGATATGCACATGTCTATCCATAGGAGAAAGGTTTGAAAGTTTATACATATCAGACAACAGTTCAACACCAAGCTGACGAAGCTTACTTTTAAGGGCATCATCTGTATCCATACAATCAGTAACCATATATAAGGCTGTTACAAGCTTCTCTGTCTTTTTATTTGCAAATTCATATATATGCTTACTATTTAATGATTTAATATCTAGGACATTTGATTGTTCGTATGAACTTACTGATGATTTTTGTATGTCTTTTTGATTATTCATATGTCTTTTCGAATGTTTAATTAATAGTTTTATTGTCTTTAATGCGTCCATTATACACTCATTTTTTAACCATGCAAGAGGATAAAATTATTATAAATATATATTAATAATTATAAATTTTTTATTTGATGTTAATTTTATTAAAAACTATTTTTATGCTAAAATACTAATATAATTTATGGCAAAAAAAGATATTGACGTCGCCTCATCGGCGACCCGCCGAGAAGGCGGGAAAAAGAATAAGAAAAACAGGATTGAACTTAAAGAAGAAACTACTCAAAGTATTTGGGGTATTGCTTTCTTTGTTTTTGGTCTTTTAATTTTATTAACAATGTTTCATTTGGCTGGAGTCGCAGGTGATTTTATTTTCAAAATATTAAATTCTTTTTTTGGTTTTGGATACTACTTACTACCTATCATACTTACAATTGTAGGAGTATCTTTCATGAGAAAAGGAAAAGTGGATATTGCTTTCCTTCACGCTATTATGGGAGCTTGTGTAATACTCTCTACCTTAGGAATAATGGATATCACAACCAACGGTGTAGGAGTCTCTACAAACCTTACTTATGGTGGTCAACTTGGTAGACTTATAGGATGGATAGTGAGTCCATTTGCAGATATCGGAGGAATACTTTTGCTTGGTGCAATACTTATAATATCGCTCATTGTTCTTTTCGACCAAAAACCAAACTTACTTGCACTTTGGCAAAGAATAAAAAATATTTCTAATAAAGAAATATCTATTCCCTTTTCTGAGACTGTTAATAAAGAGAATGAAATTTTTACAAAAGAAGATACTAAAAAAGAAAAAGTCGAACCAATGCATCAAGAGATAGAATATGCAGAAGGACAAATAAAAGAAAAAGAAGAAGAGAAATTATCAGTAAAGAAGAAATTTAAAACTGACTATATAGCTCCACCACTTTCACTTCTTGAAAAAGATAAAGGCAAACCAAATATCGGAGACATGAAAGGTAATACAAATATCATCCAGCGTACTCTTCTCAACTTCGGTATACCTGTAGAAATGGATGAAGTCACTGTCGGACCTACTGTCACTCGCTACGCCCTAAAACCAGCACAAGGAGTCAAACTTTCACGTATTGTCGGACTCCAGAATGATCTAGCTTTAGCTCTTGCAGCTCACCCTATCCGTATCGAAGCACCTATCCCAGGTAAATCACTGGTCGGAGTCGAAATTCCAAACAAGGTCAAATCAACAGTCGGACTTGCTACACTCTTAGCTGATGATAAATTCCAAAATTCACCGAAACCTCTAACTGTCGCTTTGGGTCGTGGTCTCTCGGGTAAAGCAGTGTTCGGAAATCTTGCAAAGATGCCTCATGCACTTATAGCAGGAACAACCGGCTCTGGTAAGTCAGTGACTATCCACTCTATCATCACATCTCTTCTCTATAGGAATGGACCAGATGATATGAAGCTCATAATGGTAGATCCAAAAAGAGTTGAGCTTACACTTTACAATAAGATCCCCCACCTACTCACTCCTGTAATCACAGACCCAAAGAAAACAATTCTTGCACTTAAGTGGGCAGCGAAAGAAATGGATCGTCGTTATGATGTACTTCAAGCTGAGTCTGTCCGCGATATCGAATCATACCACTCTACTGTCTGGTCTAAAGCTAAAGAAGGAGAAGCTGAGAGAATGCCTTACATCGTGATCATTATCGATGAACTTGCAGATATAATGCAAGCATACCCAAGAGAACTCGAAAGTGCTATCGTCCGACTTGCACAGATGTCTCGTGCTGTCGGTATACACCTTATACTTTCTACACAGCGTCCATCTGTAAACGTCATAACAGGTCTTATCAAGGCCAACGTCCCTACTCGCGTAGCCCTACAAGTATCATCTCAGATAGACTCTCGTACTATTCTTGACCAAGGAGGTGCAGAGAAATTACTTGGTGCTGGAGATATGCTTTATGCAAGTGCTGAAATGTCTCAACCTGAACGTTTGCAAAGTGCATTCATCTCAGAAGATGAAGTAAAGAAGGTAGTAGAATATTTGAAAAATGCATATATAGATGAGATACCTGACCAGATAGAACTATCAGGAAGTATAGAGAAAAATGGAGGAGGATTATTCAGTGACAGTCTTGAGAGTGGCAGTAATGGAGATGATGACTTATTTGAAGAAGCAAGAGAGATAGTCATAAGAGATCAGCAGGCTTCTACTTCATACCTACAAAGAAAACTTGGAGTCGGATATGCACGTGCAGCGAAGCTTATAGATATGCTAGAAGAACGTGGAGTAGTAGGACCTAAAAATGGTGCAAAGCCTCGTGACTTAATGGAAAAGCCTATGGACCACACAGATGATATTATAGTAGGTTAAAATAAAAAATGATATAATACAATTAATAGTAAAATATGAAAAACATAAAAGATAAAAATATAAAATGGTGGGTAGAAATTATGTCTTGTATGATGCTATTTATTGTTATCGGTATTTTTAGTTATATGAAAATGTCATTCCTTATAAAAGGAGTCTCTATACAAGCTTCAATAGAACACAATGATAATACAACAATTGCAAAAGTTGTAGGTAATGCTAAACATGCAACATACCTAAGTCTAAACGGAAGAGAAATATTCATAGATAAAGATGGGAGCTTTTCTGAGCCAATAGCTTTAATACCTGGGTTCTCTGTAGTCACGATAGATGCTGTAGATAAATTTGGAAAAAGCAAAGAAAAAAAATTCCAAATAGTTTATAAAGAAGGGGCACCATTGGTCGCAATGTTAAAATAATTAATAAGTAATAACATGTTTGTTAATTATACATAATCTCAAATAATTTCCTTAAAAGGTCCGGATAAACAAGGTGGAATTTCCTTCCCCTATTGTCTACTACGTAAAGACAATTTGCTTCGCAAACGGATGAAAATTAAAGCAGTTTAATTTTCATTACCCGTTCGACAGCCTTGCGCACGCCCTTTTAAGAAAACTATTTGAAATTATGTATACAATACTCATAAAAAATATATGTTAAAAAAAACAAAAAAGGTAGCAAAAGAAATGGGCGGTGAAATAGAAGATACAATTAAATCAATACAGACTAAATTCGGTGAAGGTGCAATTATGAAGCTAGGAGATGCTCCTAAGGTAGATATCGATGTCATCCCTACTGGCTCAATAGGCCTAGATATGGCTCTTGGTGTCGGTGGTGTGCCTAGGGGTAGAATGATAGAAATATTCGGACCTGAGTCTTCTGGTAAGACAACTTTAGCTCTTCATATTGTAGCTGAGGCTCAGAAAAAAGGTGGGGTATGTGCATATATCGATGCTGAGCATGCTATGGATCCAGACTACGCAGCCAAACTTGGAGTAAATATAAATGAGCTTCTTATCTCCCAGCCAGACAATGGTGAACAGGGCCTTGAAATCACTGAAAGTCTTATCCGTTCTGGAAAGATAGATGTAGTAGTCATCGACTCAGTCGCAGCCCTTACACCTAAAGATGAAATTGAAGGAGATATGGGACAGCAACACATGGGTAAGCAAGCTAGACTCATGTCTCAAGCATTAAGAAAGCTTACTGCTATAGTCGCCCACTCAAAAACTGTCGTCATCTTTATAAACCAGATTCGTATGCAAATCGGAGTCATGTTCGGAAATCCTGAAACTACTCCAGGAGGAAAGGCCTTAAAGTTCTACACTTCTGTCCGTCTTGATATTCGTAGAATTGCTCAGATAAAGAAAGGTGAAGAAGTTGTAGGATCTAGAACTCGCGTTAAAGTAGTGAAGAATAAAGTAGCAGCTCCATTCAAACAGACAGAATTCGATATACTATATGGTGAAGGAATTTCTCGTGAAGGAGAAATAATGGCACTAGGAGAAAAGCTTGGAATTATAAGCAAGACAAGTGGTGCTATCTTCTCTTATAATGGTACAGCAAAACAAAAAGAGAAAGGTCCTGTCGAAGAGATAAAGCTTGGTCGTGGATATGATGCAGCACGTACTTACCTTCGTGACAACAAAAAGCTTTCTGATGAAATATTAAAAGAAGTCCGAAATCGTTTTGGGGAAATACAAATAGCTAGTGCGGGAGAATAAAATGGATCAAAAAAACCTCAGAATAGCTTCTTCTAGAAGTCCAGATATTTTTTTGCTGAAAAATTCTTCATTGCTCAGCTCGACAGCCTTGCGCACGCCCTCTTCAAGAACTATTCTGAGGTTTTTTTGTCTTGTATAAAATTAAACTTGAGAATGATAGAGAATTCTGGTATACTCACTTTGTTATTAATTAAATTATGATAGCGTCGTGTTTAAAGATATACGCGACGTGATTCTGTAGAATCTTATGCTTGAATACAGTGAAATACGTGTAGGTAAAATAATTATATATGAAGAAGAACCTTGTGATGTTTTAGATAATCACGTGGCTCGTACTCAAATGAGAAAACCTCAAAACCAAGTTAAACTTAAAAGTCTAACTTCCGGTCGTACTTGGAATGCTACATTCCACGCAGCAGATAAAGTAGATGAGGCTGATATCGTTAAAAAGAATGTTAAATTCTTATATTCTACCAAAGATGAATTCTGGTTCTGTGATCCAGAAGATGCTAAGAATCGCTTTAAAATAGATGCTAAAATTATAGGAGATGCATCAAAATATTTAAAAACAAATGAAAATGCTATCGCTTTGGTCTGGGATGACGATGATGAAGAGAAAATAATACGAATAATACTTCCAATTAAAATGGAATTCCTTATTAAAGAAGCTCCCCCATCTATACGTGGAAATACAGCCAATGGAGGAGGAAAGCTCGCAGTGCTTGAGAATGGCATTAAAATTCAAGTCCCCTTCTTTGTGGAAGAAGGAGATAGAATAGTAGTGAATACTGAAAGTGGAGAATACGTCGAAAGAGTTTCAAATAAATAAACACAAATAAAATACCAGCTAGGCAAGACCTAGCTGGTATTTTATTTTATATATTATGCAACTACGTTGATACCTGCAGAACGAGCTGAACCTTCTATAATCTTCATAGCTCCCTCTATATTCTTAGCATTCAAGTCTGGCATTTTCCTCTCAGCAATAGCACGAACTTGAGCTTTGGTAATACTTCCTACCTTACTTACGTTTGGCTTACCTGAACCTCCTTCTATACCTGCTGCTTTAAATATAAGACCTGAAACTGGAGGAGTTTTAACTTTTATATCGTAAGTTCTATCTTCATAAACTGTAATAACTACTCCTACGATATCCCCTACGTCTTTCTGTGTCATAGCATTGAACTTCTGACAAAATTCAGCAATGTTTACACCTGCTTGACCTAATGCAGGGCCTAATGGTGGAGCTGGAGTTGCCTTTGCAGCTGGTATTTGTAATTTAACTTTTTTTGTAATTTTCTTTGCCATATATAATAATTAAGAATTGATAATTTGTAATTAAGAATTCAAAATAAATACTTAATAATTTGAAGCTAGCGTAACAGGACTAATATAGCACAAATAATGATATGAATCAATGAAGAAAATAATTTTATATTAAATAGAAATAGTCTTATCAGAGGGGCGTGCGCAAGGGCGACGGCCCGAGCAATGAGGAAAATTTCAACAGAAATTTATCCGGACCCTCTGAAAAGAGCTATTTCTATTTAATATTACTACATCTTTTTAATTTGTAAGAAGTCTAATTCAACTGGTGTCTCACGGCCAAACATAGAAACAAGAATTTTAACTTTTCCTCTTTCACTATCTACTTCACTAACTTTTCCTTCAAGATCTTTGAATGGTCCATCTGCAATACGTATCATCTCTCCTACTTCCACATCCATCTGATGCTTTGCTTTATTTCCATTATTCTTATCCATTCTTCCAAATAAATCATCAACTTCCTTTTTATTTAAAGGAACTGGGTTCACTCCAGCTCCGACGAATCCAGTAACACGGGGAGTATTTCTTACAACGTACCATGAGTTATCATCTACTATCATATCTACGAGGACATAACCAGGGTAAACTTTCTCTTCAGTTTCTACTCTTTTACCTGCTTTAATTTTGATTTTCTTTTCTGTAGGAACAACTACACTAAAAATCTTATCATTTACTCCAAGTGAATCAATGCGCTGTTTTAAATTACGCATAACTGCATTCTCATATCCTGCATATGTATGTATTGCATACCAATTCCTCTCACCCCTTAATTCTTGTTTAGCCATATATTATAAATATTATCTCTTAAGTAATAATTGTTCTAGACCTTTACTAAATAGAAAATCAAGCAATCCTAAATAATAAGCAACAAAAACAGAAATGGCTAAAACTGCAATAGTGGCGTATATAGCTTGTCTACGTGTAGGCCAAGTGATGTGCTTCGCTTCTGTCAATACCTCCTTAAAGAATTCAGTTATTTTATTCATATATTATTGATTTTATATAGTTATTTATAATTTTTTAAATAAAATTTATTATATTCGTAAAAAACAAATATTTAACTCTTATTAAAAACCACCCCGTAGGGCTTATATGTATAATAACATTATATAATGTATAAAGTCAAATCAAATATAAAAAAGCCAAAGCTTTAGCTCTGGCTTTTTTATATTTGATTTTCACTTAAATCTACTTTATTTCGTATGTTATTATCACATCTGAAGTAATCTTATTCTCACCTTTTGGAAGAGTTGGGGCTACAGCACTTGAAGCTACACTATCTGCCATCATTACTTTGGCAGAATACATCGGATAGTTTCCTCCTCCATTATTTTCATTAAAGCTTGAAATTTTACCGAGTCTTACTCCTAATTCTTTTGCTAATACTTTTGCTTTTTCTTTTGCGTCTGTTATAGCTTTAGCACGAGCTTCGTCTTTATAACTATCTTCATTATCTATTAAGAAAGTAGGACCACTTATATCAGTCACTCCTATACCTGCAAGACCTGTACGGATTTCACTTGCAGTATCTACTTCACGAATTTTAACTGTTATAGACTGTGTAGCTGTATAACCTATGATTTTTGGGTCTTTTGTAGGACAAGAATAACTATAACAGACTGGTTGCTCATATGAATATTTTGGATTAAATCCTCCATATTCTGACTTTATATCTTTATCTTCAATTTTTTGTTCTTTCAAATATGTTAATGTTTTTGTAATTGATTCATTAAGTAAATTTTGTGCTTCTTTCGCTGTCTTTCCATCCTTATTCAAATTAATATAAAGAGAAGCAATATCTGAAACTGCAGAAACTTCTCCCTTACCAGATACTGTTATAGTATTTACAGGTTGATTTATACTACTAAGTCTATCTTTGCCTACAACCTCATGAACTGTTTTAACTAATGCGAATAATGAAACTACTATTATTAATATAAAAACTGAAATGCTTATTTTTTTGTCTTTTAAAAATGTTTCCATAAATCTATTATATCAAAATACACCAAATATACCAGCTAAAATTACATTTAATTACTCACGATTTAATGCTACTATCGGATCAAGACGAGCGGCATTCCGAGCTGGAAATACACCGAAAACTATACCTATAATCATCGAAACTGATACCGAGATGACAACTCCCCAAATAGGAACTATAAATTTCCAAGCCAAGCCTGTACTCTGTGCAAATTTTGCAATTATATACGCAAAGAAAGAACCACCGATAATACCTATAATTCCTCCTATAACTGTTAAAAGAACTGCTTCAATCATAAACTCATAAAGTATATCTTTAGCTCTAGCACCGAGAGCTTTCTTAAGACCTATCTCGCCTATTCTCTCTGTAACCACCACATACATAATATTCATAACTCCTACCCCACCTACAATAAGTGATATCGAAGCAATAGCTATAAGTAAGAATGTAACAGCTTTTAATATTGTATCAAAAGTACTCAAACTTTCTTTTTGAGTTTGAACTTTGAAATCATCTCTAGCTGGGTCCGTAATATAGTGATTACTTCTTAATACATCCGCAATATCTAGTGAAGTTGCATCAGCTTTTTTATTATCAATAAGTTCAACAACTGAATAAATAAGATAATCAATTCCTTGAATTTTCTTTTGCAAAGTTGTCACAGGGATGAATACTTGCTCATCTTCATTCATCGGACCAAAACCTCCTTTTGATTCATACACTCCTATAACTTTAAAATTATTATTCCCTATTCTTACTAACTCTCCAAGTGGATCACTATCTCCAAATAAGTCAGTTGCTATCTTACTTCCTAACACTGCAACCTGAGCAAGTGATTTATCTTCTTGTTCGTTATAACCTCTACCTTTCGCTATCACGCCTTTATCAATATCGAAACGTGCAGCATGTGCACCAAAGATAAGTGAAGTCTTAGATATACCTTTATAAGTGACAATCTGCTGACCTACTGATGCCCCATATGCATTCTTCACATTAGATATCTGCTTTATATCTTCTATATCACGAGTTTTCAAAGTCATAACTGGAACAGCATTAGCAGCAGAATTATTCGGCTCATTTGAAGAGCCAGAAGATCTAGCTTTTGTCGAAGAAGGAATAGAAGTCTGAACTATTACAGTATTCGTGCCATATGCTTCCACCTGAGAATTGATATAACTTTTGAATCCTTCACCAGCAGATAAAACAAGTATCACAGTCCCTATACCTATCATAATACCAAGCGTTGTCAAAAGCGTCCTTGAAGGATTTGATTTGATACCACGTATAGCTTGTTTGATATATATATTATTCATAACGAAGTGCCACAATAGGGTCTAACTTAGCTGCTTTTAATGCTGGATAAAGTCCAAATATAATTCCAGTAAGTATAGAAACAGTAACTGCTAAAATAACTGCAAACGGAGATATAATAAACGCCCAATCATACCCTGCAAAACGTGCCCCCACTGCAACTAAATACGAAACTAATACACCCAAAATAATTCCAAGTATACCACCTGTAAAAGTAAGAACTATAGATTCGAGAAGAAATTGATTACGAATATTCTTTCTTGTTGCTCCTATTGACTTACGAAGACCTATTTCCCGAGTACGCTCTGAGACAGTCACAAGCATGATATTCATAATACCGATACCTCCTACAACTAATGATATACCAGCCATCAACCCTAAGAAAATCCGAAGAGTGTCAGTAATACCAGTCAGAAGCTTGATCGCATCTGCAAGATCACGTACAGAGAAATCATCATTCTCTATATCATGAATTCTATGTTGTTCTCTTAATACTCTTTTTATATCTTCCATTGCAATTTTAACATTTGTAGCATCATCTATCTTTACTCTGACAAACTGTAAATAATCTATACCTAAGATCTGGTGTTGTCCGATAGAGAATGGGATAAATACCTGATCATCTTGATTCTGAAATGCAACTGTACCCAACTTCTTCTGAACTCCTATAACCCTAAAAGGAACACTGTTTGAAGATTCAGTGTTTGAAGGATTATTATTTGGAACTTTTATTTTCACGATTGAACCTATCTCATTTCCATTTGGAAATAATGACGATGCTACATCATAACCCAATACAATAACATTAGCTCCTGCATTTGATTCTTCATCTGTAAAGAATGTCCCTTTAATCATTTCCGTATTCTGAATTCTGACGTAGCTTCCATCTGTCGCGACGAAAGAAGTATCCACACTTTCTTTCCCTGCGATTATGGTTACATTACCACTTACAAAAGAAGCCACGTCTGTAGCATTCGGAACTTTACTTTTATTCTTTATAGCTTCTACATCAGATTCTTTTAAAGTCTTAATCTGAACACCAAAAACAGCAGTTGGTGGACCATTCTCATTACTTTTACCTGGTAATACTCCGACTAAATTTGAACCCAATTTTGTAATTTGCCCTAAGACTAAAGACTGAGCTCCAGCACCTAAAGAGATAATAATAATCACACCAGCAACTCCGATAATTATTCCTAATATTGTTAAAAAGGATCTACCTTTTCTTGTAAGTAAATCTTTAATCGTAACTTTAATTTCTTTAATTAAACTACTCATATGTCTAAATCTTCTTCTATTTCTTTTGAATGAACTCGATCACTTTCTGGGACAAGGACATCTGAAATTATCTCTCCATCACTTATAGTGACGATTCGATTCGCGTGGAGTGCTACTTGCTTATCATGAGTCACAAGTATGATAGTACGACCTTCATTATTTAATTTCTCAAGTATATTCATAACTATATGTCCACTTTTTGAATCCAAGTTTCCTGTCGGTTCGTCAGCAAAAATTACTTTAGGATCACATACTAAAGCTCGAGCAATAGCTACGCGTTGCTTCTGTCCACCTGAAATCTGATTACTCATAAAATGAAGTCTCTCCCCTAATCCTACAGCTTCAAGTGCTTTCTTGGCACGAGATTCATAATTAGTTTTAGAGCCACTATAAAGAAGAGGAAGGATAACATTATCTAAAACACTAGTACGAGGAAGTAAATTAAAAGATTGAAATACAAAACCAATACGATCATTCCTAATACGAGCAAGCTCATCATCGTTAAAGCCTTCAGTATTCTCTCCATCAAAAAGATATTCACCAGAAGTCGGTCTATCTAGGAATCCGATAGTATGCATAAGAGTAGACTTACCAGAACCAGATGGTCCCATAATCGCCACAAACTCCCCTTCATCTACACTCAGGTTTATACCTCGTAAAACTTTAGTAACTACATCGCCATTTTCATAATTTTTAATTATATTTTTTAATTCAATTAACATATTTCTATTATACCAGAGATACTAAATATTCTGAAAGTTACACTAACATACTTCATTCTGATAACATTTCTCGCAATATACTTTATATGGTTTTTCTGGGTGATAAGTAGTATCGAAATCATTATTACAGCCATCATTCATACACTTACAATGCCAGAGCTTCATAGGGTTACGATAATTAAGCCTCTTATAATGTCTACAATTAGGACAATATCTAGGAAGAGGTAAATTCTTTTGACGCCAGAAACCCAACTCTGTAGAATTAATACGATATGCTGTAGTGCATTGGTAATCTTGATTACCTTTACTTGGGCAGGCAATAATCTCATCAAGCAAAGAATCTCCACAATCATTTATAGAATCAGGTAAAGAGAAAGAATCAATACTTATGTTGTAAATTTTATTGTCTTTGTCCATCCAAGGATAACCCTTATCATTTGCTAATTCTTTTTTAATTAAAAAATTGTCATGAGCATTCGTTTCATTATAGCCAAATGGGCATAGATCATACGGGAAAAATTCACCATATTTATAAATTCTACCTTTACTATCTATATACGGTAATTCATTCATATGATTTTTAATTTTATCTATCATCTCAAAATATTTTTCTTTATCATACTGTTTGTTAAAAATACAATACTGATTATTTTTAAGACCAAAACAAGCAAAACAATAAGAACAACTTTTACACATAAAAGAATACTCACACTCTTTCGAGCCTACACAAATATAAGTAAAATAATCTTTATAACTTCCAAAACTTGTTGCAACAGATTCATATATCAATTCACCAGCTCCTGTTCCCTGATTATCATAGCAATCTTTTGTGTTCATAATAGCTCTAACTGTATAGTGAATATTCTCTGAATTTTGAACGTCAAAAGAACTATATACATCTTTAGAATTACCTATATAGTCCCCTTTTGCATTTTGTGAATTATATATTTGAGCAAAACGATGAATAGATACATTCATAAAAATATTATCAAACTCTTTTTGTGCATTTTCTATACCTGTATAAGTATTTAGCTTTAGATTTTTTACTTCTTTTTCATATTCCTCTTTAGATAATTTTTTATTTTTAAATACATACTTTTGATTTCTTAAATTCCAAGACAAACAACAATTCTGACAATTTATACAGTCATATATAAAATATGAATCGATACAATTACGAGATTTAGTAGCATAATGAGTATTATAATTAACCTCACAATCAATATTATAAGAGCAACCATCTACTTTTTGTACTGCATAACAATCAAATGTATTACTACAATAGTCTACTATCTCAGAATATGAAACATTTTCACATCCAATAATTGAATAAGATAGATAACAATCTTTATTATCAAGACTATAATTAGTATATTCTGACCTTACTAAAGTGCCAGTATGGTGTGCAAAAAGTACAGGAGAATTCTCCCTTAATCCTTTCAACTGACTAAAAAAACTTTTTGAAAAATCATAATCAAAACCATCAATGAATGGATCTCTGTCATCACTATTCCAACAATCAACACAATAAACATTTTTTGTCCTATTCTCTGAATACATTGAAATGACAGATTTACCACAATTACCACAAATTCTTTTAAACAATGAACGACAGTTCCTCCATATCATTCTTCTTATCATCCTACACTCCGGACAAAAGGTTGGTGGGGGGACTTTTATCTTCTCATAGAACAGAAAATCCTCTGACTCTATTGTGAAGTCAATTTTACAATTCTGGCATATTTTGTTTTCTGGTTTGTATTCCATATTAATATACCTCATTCTGATAACAATCTTTACAATAAACAATCTCAGGTCTATCTGGTGCATAAGTAGTTTCAAATGAGTTAGTGCATCCTTGATGCATACAAGAGCGAGTATAGAGTATCATAGAGTTACGGAGAGATAAG